>JAABUN010000976.1_pt1 | contig 68584 bp, 59 predicted proteins | sample 5559311 | NCBI WGS metagenome assembly JAABUN01 (sample SAMN10711877, study PRJNA513370) | rock metagenome | isolation source: Antarctica rocks | place: Antarctica: Victoria Land, Siegfried Peak sud | reverse complement strand
GGAACCGGTTACAAGGATCCGGATAAAAGATACGTATCAGCTACATTTCTACATACAGAGGACAACTCCGATAAACCAATAGGGCTTTGGATTTCGACATCTCCCGATGGTTTTAAATGGACGCTTACTTCAAAGGAACCGCTTATTATACATACCAATGATGTTAGTTCACTGCGCTGGGACCCAATCAGAAAACAGTACATAGCAATTGTTTCAAACATGGTAACTGGATTTAAAAACTCTGCAAATCCTGCTTTCGATGACCGCCGCCGGATACCTCATGAAACCGTAAGCAAGGACCTGGTTAATTGGGAACCCATATGGCCTATCATAACACCGAAGACTGGCGCTCCTTTAGAAAAGGGAGAAACGCAGTTTTATTCAATGTCCGGGGTAATTGCCCGGGGTGATTTATTAATCGGCGTGGTAAAAGTTTTAAGGGATGACCTGAACGCAACTTATGGTAAAAACGGTAAAGAAATGGGTGATAGCAACAGAAAAGCAGCAGGTATCGGTTATACAGTCTTAGCGTGGAGCCGCGATGGGCGAACGTGGCAGAGAGATTATGAACCCTTTATTCCTAATAATCCTGTACCCGGTTCATTTGATCATGCGATGGCCTGGGGTGACGAACAGGTTGTAGTGGGCGACGAAACATTTATTTACTATGGCGGGTATGAGCGGGGGCATAAAGTAAATAGCTCCACAGAACGCCATATTGGCCTAGCCCGGATGCCGCGTGACCGTTATGTAAGCCGGGATGCAGATTTGAACCTTGGTACGCTGATTACCAAACCAGTGATCATTAATGCAAAATCAATAACGGTTAATGCCAACGTGCAAGGGAAATGTCGTGTACGATTGCTAAATGCTAACCGGGAGCCAATGGATGGTTTTGGCTGGGTTGAGTTAAAAGGTGATTCGATTGAACATAAAGTGGAGTGGAGTAAGCAATTAAATGCTATATCAGGTATAGCGGTTTGTTTAGAATTTCAACTGAAGAATGCACAATTATTTGGATTTAATTTAAATTAATTTATGAAAAACACGGGATTTTCTATTATTGATTTACTTATTGCCCTTGCTTACATAATAGGCACTATAGGTATTGGAATTTATTTCTCAAGACAACAGAAATCAGCTAAAGATTTTTTATATGCAAGTCGCAGTATGGGTTGGCTTCCAGTTGGGCTTTCTTTGATGGCAACGTTAACCAGTGCTGTAGGATATATGGCCTATCCGGCTGGAGCATTTAAGGGCGGGCTAATATTGTTATGGATGGCAGTGTCTATCCCTCTATCGTTTCCTTTGATTGTCTATGTCTTTATGCCCTTTTATCATAAATTAAAAGTAGTTACAGCCTATGAATACTTGGAAAGACGATTCAATGATAAAGTTCGTGCATTAGCAAGTATTATTTTTATTATCTGGCGTATTACCTGGATGGCTGCAGTCATTTATGTCCCTTCACTGGTACTTGATGTGGTTTCAAATGGTGAAATACCTTTGGTCCCTTCCATTATCGTCATGGGCATAATAGCAACGGTAAAAACAGCACTTGGGGGAGTAAAAGCAGTAATGTGGGGTGATGTTATTCATTCTTTTGTAATGTTTCTTGGATTGTTTGTTTCCCTGGGATTTATTTACAGTGCAGTACCAGGCGGTTTTTCAGAGATATGGGATACACTTAAAGCTGGCGGTAAAACGAAAATGACAGGACAGATCTTTGGATTTGAAGAAGCTGGAGTCATTGAAAAAATAAGACTTTATCTCGTTACAGACTTTACCGTCGTTTCATTGATAATAACATACACAGTTCAAAAAATGGGTAATTATTGTGTGGATCAGGCAATGGTCCAAAGGTATATAAGTGCAAAATCACTTAAAGAAAGCCAAAAAGGGTTTTATGCAAATGCAGTAGCATATTTACTTTATATTTTATTAGTAACTGCAATCGGCGTTGGTTTATTTGCAGTCGCTAATCATTTACAATTTCCTTCAGATATGGCAGTTGATAATTATTTCCCATACTTTATCGCTAATGTATTGCCGGTAGGCATTACTGGATTAATGGTAGCAGCAATTTGGGCCGCTTCACTTTCTAGTCTCGATGGTGGCATTAATTCAATTACAACTGCAGTTTTAAATGACTTTTATGCACGTTATAAACTTAAACAGTATAATCTTGAGGTCGGTGAAAATTCAGAGGAAGAAAAAGCGCGCCGGCTGAAACTTTCAAGAATCTTAACAATATTTATTGGAATTGCAATTACATTTTTTGCCTTCTTCGTCGGTTTATTAGGTGACATTTTCACTTATTCACAAACACTAATAAATATGTTCACAGGTCCTTTGTTTGGCATATTCATTTTAGGGATGTTTACGAAACGTGCAACAGCCCCAGGTGTATTAATAGGAGGGCTTGTTGGTTTTGCTATAGGCTCGTTAATGGTGTTTGCTAAAAATTTGAATATCAATTTTTTAGGTGTTGGTGTACTATGGCCTGCTTTTCTTTCATTTATTATCACTATTGTATTAGGGTATGTTTCAAGTCTGATAATTGGTAGAAATACAGCAGATACACTTAATTATACAAGGCGAAATGTTATGAATAATAAAGAAATGATAAATGAAAAAACGAAAAATGAAAAGTTTATAAATGTTGGGTAGTTCTTAACCGCAGGGCTTGAATTTTCAAAAAAGAAAAGAGTAAAAAATATTTTGTGGATTCAATTTTTTAAAAGTTTTAATTAAAATGGGAAAGAAGAAAAAAGTAGTCATTATTCATACCAGCTTTGTTTCCGTTGAGGCACTCAACGAGCTGTTTAAGGAAATAATTCCGGAAATAGAAGTGCGCAACATTGTTGATGATAGTTTATTGCCGGAAGTTGTAGCCAACGAAGGCATCACTTCCGGTATTGTTCGGCGTATTACGGCTTATGCTCAACAGGCTGAAGATTGGGGAGCAGATATTATTCTCAACCAATGTTCCTCCGTAGGCGAAGCAGCTGATATAGCAGCTAAGGCCATTCATATTCCATACATTAAAGTGGACCAGGCAATGGCCGAAAAAGCCGTACAACTTGGTACCCGCATCGCAGTAGTAGCTACTGTAGCTTCTACCCTGCCCCCCAGTTGCCGATTAGTGGAAGCAGCAGCCCAGGGCTTGGGAAAGCAAGTGCAGGTTATTGGGTATCTGGTAGATGGGGCGCTTGACATCCTTATGAAGGAAAAAAACCGGGAAAAGCATAACCAGCTTGTTCGGCAGAAAATTGAGGGTTTGGTCAATGAAGTGGATGTAATTGTGTTGGCTCAAGGCAGTATGATCGTGCTGTTACCCGAGTTGCAACACATCACTAAACCGGTGCTGACCAGTCCCCGTTTGGGAGTGGAGCGGATTCGGGAAATATTGGGCACTCAAAGAAACTAATAAATGATTGCTTACAAGAACATTCCGGCAACAGCACTGGAGGACAAAACTGCCTCTCAATTGCCTGCCTTCGACATAAATGCCGCTTATCAGGCGGCTAAACCCACTGACAACCGACTTGTTCTGGTGCTTGACGATGACCCGACTGGCATCCAAACCGTCCATGGAGTGTATGTGTACATGCAATGGTCAGCCGAAACTATATTACACATTTTCCGGAGCGACTCTTTGGCTTTTATTCAAACCAATGCACGATCTCTCGTTGAATCTGATGCAGTACGCATAAACCGGGAAATCATCGGATGGGCGGCGGAGGCCTCGCAAGCTACAGGTCGTGATTTTGTTGTCATCAGTCGAAGTGATTCTTCCTTGCGAGGACATTACCCTGCTGAACCGGCTGCCATTCGGCAAATGCTCGAAGAAGCAGGACATCAAAAAATTGACGGTGAAATAATTTGCCCTTTCTTTCCTGAAGCAGGGCGGCTAACGATTGAAAATGTACACTATATCCGTGAAAACGACGAGTTGGTTCCTGTTTCGAAGACTGAGTTTGCACAGGATGCGGTATTTGGATACGAGCATTCAGATTTGACCCGGTATGTTGAAGAAAAAACTAAGGGCGGCGTTAAAGCTAATCAGGTAAACAGTATTCCCCTGGAACTATTGCGACAATTCGACATTGGGCAGGTTGTCGAAAGATTACAGCAAATTAAAAATTTTGAAAAGGTCATTGTTAATTGCTCGAATTATAACGAGCTGAAATGTTTCGTTATAGCTCTGCTGGAAGCCGAACGTACAGGTAAACGATTTATATTTCGAACGGCTGCTTCCTTCGTGAAAATATACGGATATATCTCTGATAAACCATTACTAACATCCATAGAATTAGCACCTTATATAGAAAATTTTTCAAATTCAATATTGACCATTGTGGGGTCGTACACCACGAAGACAACACGTCAGCTTAATGCTCTTCTTGAGCAGGAAAATATTGTACCCATTGAGGTAGATACCAGCCAGTTACTGAACGACGAAAAAATATCAAATGTAGTTCATCAAACAGTGTTAGCCTGTGATAAGGCGATGTTATACGGGCACCCGGTATTGTTTACCTCCCGTAAGGTAATAACAGTTCAAAGCCAGGATGCTGAAGAAAAATTGATTGTTTCACGAAGGATTTCGGAGTGTCTTGCAAGTATAGTACGCCAATTTTCCGTGCGCCCAAAGGCTATGATTGTAAAAGGCGGTATTACTTCAAGCGATGTTGCCTCAAAAGGTCTTGGAATTGAAAAAGCGCTGATTCTTGGTCAAATCCGCCCTAGTATTTCCGTAGTAATAAGCGGTGAAGAGAGTAAATTCTCTAATATGCCTTACATCATCTTTCCGGGTAATACCGGGCAGGAGGATGACTTGAAAAATATTTGGAAAGAATTGAGTAATAATTAAACAGATAAAATTTTAACCGGTAAGGATTAATTCACCGCTGCCTAAAGCGTGGAGGATTTATTACCACTTTTCTATATAATTAAAATGATTTCACTTTCAATTCTCTCCTAAGCTTCATGTGGTTCATCAAGTAATATAATATGAATAATAAAAAGCGATAAATGAAAAAATTAAAAAAGTATCACGGGGTTATTGCTCCTCTTATTACTCCTGTAAAAGAATCCGGAAAAATTGACGAAGGTTCTGTTGAAAAATTATTTGCTTTCGTTCAAGCGTCAAAAAATTTTCCATTCATTTTAGGGACTACCGGAGAAATTGCTTCAAACTCTTATAGTAACAGAGAGCATTTAGCACAGCTTGCAGGCAAAATTGCAAGTGGAAAAACAACTGTATACGCAGGTATAACAGATAACTGCATTGAGAATACCATCAATACTGCGAAAAAGTATTCTGACTGGGGGGTTGATGTTTTTGTAGTCCATCTTCCGTTTTTCTTTCAATTAACAAACGACTTGATGCTAAATTATTTTGAGACTATTGCGAAATATTCACCCAGACCAATCATGATCTATAATATCATGACGGTTACTCACATGTCTGTTCCGATAGAAGTGATTGAAAAACTAAGTTATCATCCAAACATTGTTGGATTAAAAGATTCAGAACGGGATTATGAACGTGTTGAAAAGCTGGCAGAAAAGTTTAAAGACAGAGAAGATTTTGCTCTATTTATTGGTTGGACCAACAAAGCAAGTCAGGCTTTACTATTAGGCTTTGATGGAATAATACCAAACACATCAAATGTTACCCCTGAATTATTCCAATCATTATACGAAGCAGCAATTAGCAGCGATGAAAAAGAAGCCTTGAAATTTCAGAATAAAGCAGAAGGCCTATCACAACTCGTTCAAAATAATAAAACAATGGTACGGACAATTCCTGAATTAAAAGCAATAATGAATCATTTGAATATTTGCGAGCCTTATGTATTGCCTCCGCTGGTTCACTTAACCAACGAAGAAAAAGAAACGTTAATAAAAGCGTATACTAATTTAAACCTCTCCTAATTAAAAATGATTATGTTTCGAAAATTGAAATTTGGTTTATGTATATTATCGTTAATATTCCTTATTAACGTAGATGTAAGTGGTCAGGAATTAAAAACTAAACCGCTTGTACTGAATAAAGGACCTCAATTGTTTTTGGACGATTACCTGATCGCGGAGCATTCCTTTCTAACCCGCACGGTAAACAATCCTAAAAAATTACAAAAGCCGGTTCTCGCTGGAGGAGAAAAAAATGACCAGGTTTTTCAGCCGTACGTGACTGTATTGCGTGATCCACAAACACGCCGTTTTCGCATGTGGTATAATACTCCGAGTAAGTATTATAACCATCTTGCTTATATAGAATCTGAAGATGGTATTAATTGGATACGACCACCAAAGATTTTTATATATCCTGACAGCATCCAGCGTTTGAGGCCTGTTGGTGCGAGTGTTTTGGATCGTGGTGTGGATTATAAAGATCGCAGTAAACGATATGTTTTGGCTTCATATATGAAACCAGGATTTAGGATTTCAACATCACCTGATGGGCTAAACTGGACCCTTACTTCGAAAGAACCGGTTTTCTTGCACAACCACGACATTACATCTTTGCACTGGGATATGCTCAGGCAACAATATATTGCTATTCTTTCCCATAACCTAAAAGGATTTGGTAACCCTGCTAATCCAGCTATTGATGATATACGCCGTATCCCTCATGATTCCAGTTGAATTAGAGTTGGAAGGTGGAAGAATACAGACCGGACCATGGAGCAATTATGCGCTCACAACATATTCAGGAATTGGTGTTTACCAACAAAGTATACATTTTACAAAAGAAGAAACTCAACAAACAATTGAGTTGGAATTAGGTGAGGTGAATGTTGCTGCAGAAGTATTTGTTAATGGAGAGTCGGTGGGAATCCGGGTTGCTGCACCATTCAAGTTCAATTTATCTAAATTCATTAAATCGGGGGGAAACCAAATTGAAGTAAGGGTCGCCAATACGCTTGCGCCACATTTTTCCATTCCAGACATGGCCTTGTATTTGGGTCCTACAGCATCCGGATTGATTAGTCCTGTTTCTTTAAAAGTTTCACTCAACTAAGGGGAAATAAGAAAACCAATGAGTTGATGAATTATAGTTTAAATAGTGTAGTTGGATACATTGGCAAAAAGAATATTGTTTCTGTGTATAAACTATTGATCTGGTAGTAAAAAGACATCTGTTAATCTTAGTGCTTTTCAAGTTGGATAACAAACAGGCTTTATATAAAAGCACAATTAAAAACATAAATAATAGACTATTAAACTCATTTAAGATGATAACCAATTTTAAAAGGTGGCATATTCCGTCCCGCTGTAACAATTTACTACTAATTATCCTTATTCTTATAAATTCGTCGCAACTAGGGGCACAAAATCATAAAGGTAAACCTCTAATTCTTAATAAAGGCCCTCATCTGTTTATTGATAATTTTTTAATTGAAGAGGCATCCTTTCTTACCCGTGTTGTAAACAATCCCGAAAAAATACAAAAGCCGATTCTATATGGTGGAATGGCAAAAGATCAAGTATTCCAACCTTATATAAGTGTTCTGCGTGATCCTCACACTAACCGTTTTCGCATGTGGTACAATACTCCTGTAGAATCATTAAACATGGATCGAAGTCATATTGGTTATATAGAATCTGAAGATGGAATTAATTGGATTCGGCCACCAAAAATTTTAAAAGATCCCCATGAAGTTCAATTTGGTGTTAAAGTTCTGGATCGTGGTGTTGATTATAAAGATACTGGTAAACGATACATATTAGCTACCTATTTGAAACCTGGCTTTAGAATTTCAACATCTTCTAACGGTTTAATCTGGTCGCCAATTTCTGATAAACCGGTTTTTCTACATAACCATGATATAACATCTATGGTGTTGGATACTCTCAGACAACAATATATTGCTATTGTTTCCCATAACTTAAAAGGATTTGGGGACCCTGCTAATCCTGCTCTTGATGATGTACGACGCATCCCACATGAAACAGTAAGCAAGGATTTAATTAACTGGGAACCTATCTGGCCTATCATAACTCCGAAGATTGGAGTTCCTAAAGAAAAAGGGGAAACTCAGTTTTATTCCATGTCAGGAGTCGTTGTACGAGGCGATTTACTGATAGGACTTGTGAAAGTGTTACGGGATGATCTGAACGCAACCTATGGCAAAGATGCTAAAGCAATGGGAGATATGAACAGAAAAGCAGCTGGAATAGGTTATACAGTTTTAGCCTGGAGCCGTGATGGGCGCACATGGCAGAGAGATTATATGCCGTTCCTTCCCAATAATCCTGTACCCGGCACTTTTGATCATGCCATGGCATGGGGCGACGAACAAATTATTGTGGGTAATGAGACATTCATTTACTATGGAGGATACGAGCGTGGGCATAAAATAAATCGGTTTGAAGAACGGCATATAGGTTTTGCCCGGATGCCTCGAGACCGTTATGTGAGCCGCGATGCTGATTTGAACCTCGGTACACTGATTACCAAACCAGTAATCATTAATACAAAATCCATAACGGTTAATGCAAACGTGCAAGGAGAATGTCGTGTACGATTGCTAAATGCTAATCGGAAGCCGCTGGATGGTTTTGGATGGGTTGAATTAAAAGGCGACTCAATTGAACATAAAGTTGAGTGGAGTAAGAAGTTAAATTCTATTTCAGGTAAAGCTGTTTGTTTAGAATTTCAATTGAAGAATGCACAATTATTTGGATTTAATTTAAACTAATTCATCTGTCATTACAGTTTATGAATTTTAATTAAATAGACCTATTATGAATAACTCAAATTATATTTTATTAGTCCTGGTATTTGTTTCAATTTTCTTTGGTTGTATACAGAAATCATATTCTCAAGAAAAGGAAAAAGTCGAAAATGCACCTCCGGATGCGTATCTGAATGGAAGTAAGCACCCGTATTATGGAAGTGAAAATGCATGGGACATGCGTTTTTTTTCAGAAAAAACAAGTAAGGAGTTATATAATCGTCGCGGGCAAAGACAAATATTGCAGCTTATCGAAGGCAGAGTTCCGGATGCTGAAAAATATTGCCGTGAATTAATAAAAAAAGATCCGAATGATCTTGAATCCTATTTTAATCTTGCTGCCGCATTAGCCCATCAAAATAAGATGGTTGAAGCGATGAAAATAGTAAAAGAATCTGTTCAAAAGGGACTGCCTTTTGGACGGTAGCTTGCGGGTCCCAAGGATATACTAAAGCTTCTCGTTGATTCAAAACAGTTTTCCGAATATGCGAAAAATTTTAAGATAGAAATACTACATGGACCTATGCTTGGCCGGGTTACTGATAATAATGCCAGCTTCTGGGTGCGTACTGCTAATGAAGCTGATGTTCAGGTAAAAGTAAGCGAAAATAAAAATTTCAAGAGTGGTGTCACATCAAATATTGTTAAGAGTAAAGTTGTTGATGATTACACCGCCATTGTCTTTGTTGATAGCCTGGAGCCCGACAAACAATACTTTTATGAATTATATGTAAATGGAAAGCAGGATCCCGAAAAGAAAGTATATTCATTTAAAACATTCCCTGTAGCTAAAAAACCGGCACAATTTACGATCGCTTTTGGTGGTGACGCCGGATACGTTTACTATCATGAAAAAATCTGGAACGTTATAAAAGGGCATCATCCATTGGCTTTTTTATGGTTAGGAGATAATGAATATATCAATATGCCTACATTTCCTAATGCGATGCATTATTATACTTATTATCGTCGTCAATCACGTCCTGAATTTCGTAACCTTGTTTCTTCAACATCCAACTATGCAATATGGGATGATCATGATGCTGGAACCAATGATATATGGTTTGGACCATATAAAGATAAACCCGTTTGGAAAATGTCGCAATTGGATCATTTCAAAAAAAATTGGATTGACCCATTCTACGGTACTAAAGAGTGGCCTGCAACCTATTTCAATTTTATAATCGGAGATGTAGAATTTTTTATGACCGATGGACGCTTCTATCGCACAAATCCTTATGATGACAATCCAACAATGTTAGGCCCAAATCAAAAAGCGTGGTTGTTAGATGCGGTAAAGAAGTCTAAAGCGACTTTTAAAGTTTTGGTTTCCGGTGTGCCATGGGCATTCGATGCAAAGAAAGATTCAAGGGATACCTGGAATGGCTTTAGAGAAGAAAGAAAAGAAATATTCGATTTTTTAGCTAATAATAAAATTAGCGGTGTAGTTCTGATATCGGGAGATCGTCATCGTACTGACATTAGGAAAATTGAACGACCCAATGGTTATACTTTATACGATTGGCAAAACTGCCAATTGACAAACGTACATACTGCTCCATTGGAAGGCGGTTCAATTTTCGAGTACAATGCAAAAAACATTTTTGGCATTGTAAAATTTGATACAAGAGCGACTGACCCTAAAGTCACTTTTGAACCGATGAGTATAGATAATGAAAAACTGTATTCACAGGTATTATCACTTAGTGAGCTTTCTAACAAAAAGTAAGTATGTAAAAAATAATTTATTAACAGTATCCCGATGTAATATCGGAAAGACACAACAAAAGTTAAATAGTAGTAAACAAAAAGCTGACAAAAAAAATAACTATTCACTTTTTCATTCCTTGTTTACTATGAACTGTAAAAATATTTCTATCGTCACAAGCTGAAAGAACGGCAGCGAAGAGGACACAAGGTAGCGGTATACGATTTCGAAGGAAAATGGTTGGAAAATTTTTTCACCTATATAAGTTATGAGTAGTTATGGAAGACATTAATAACAGTTCTTCAAGAAGAAGTGCAATAAAGAAAATGACAGCTGCTACAGCTGTTGCAATTGCAGGTAATAGTTTGCTAACAAGATTATCGGCTGCCGAATTGGTAATAGATGATCAGCTCAAAGGACGTATTCATCATTCAGTTTGCCGATGGTGTTTTAAGGATATATCTCTGGATGATCTTTGTAAAGCAGCAAAAAATATCGGGTTAACGTCCATAGAACTGCTTCATCCGGAGGAATGGCCAACAATAAAAAAATATGGGCTTACTTGTGCCTTACCAAGAGCAGCGGATATGGGTATCCAGAAGGGATTTAATGATCCGCAATACCATGATGCATTGGTTAAAAGTTATGAAGAAGTGATTCCGAAGGTTGCAGCGGCAGGGTTTAACCAGATCATTTGCTTTTCAGGCAACAGGAATGGATTAGATGATGAACAGGGAATAAAGAACTGCACTGTTGCATTAAAACGCCTGATGCCAATAGCAGAAAAAAACAAGGTAACAGTTGTGATGGAACTGCTGAACAGTAAAGTAAATCATATAGATTACCAATGTGATCATACTGCCTGGGGAGCAACCTTAGTTGATACAGTTGGGTCAGATCGTTTTAAATTGCTGTATGATATTTATCATATGCAGATTATGGAGGGGGATGTTATTGCAACCATCAAAAAATATAATAAATACTTTTCTCACTATCATACCGCCGGTGTTCCCGGCCGGGCTGAAATAGACGAAACACAGGAACTTTATTATCCTGCAATGATGAAAGCTATTCTTGAAACAGGTTATAAAGGTTACGTTGCTCAGGAATTTATTCCAAAAAGGGAAGATAAAATAGCCTCTTTAAAGCAAGGGGTTCAAATTTGTGATGTTACTGATTAAGGTAATTTTTAATAAAATTTGAATTAAAGGAAAGAATAATCAACTGTTAAGACAAGCAACAAAGAATGCCAAAAATTATAATAACTGCCAATTTCCTCTTCTAAAGACTAATCTGGCCGTAATCCTGTTTTCAATTGGTGTTGTTTTAATTGCCTGTAATAACTCAAACACTTCTCAGGAAGCGAATTATAAAGCAGATGCATTAAGCGAAAGCCAGAAACATCTGCCTGAAAATGCATTAAAGGGTTTAGTAGTTGCATCAGGATTAGAAGTGAAAACAATGGCAACAGAGCCAATGTTAAAAAACCCGACAAATATAGATGTTGACGAACATGGAAGAGTGTGGGTTATCGAAGCATATAATTACCGGCCTAAAACTAATGATAATCCAATCAATCCTAAAGGAGACCGTATTGTGATCCTGGAAGATAAAGACGGCGATGGACATGCGGATACAAGTAAAGTATTTTACCAGGGGCCGGAAATTAATGCACCTCTGGGTGTTTGTGTGTTAGGAAACCGGGTACTTATTTCTCAAAGCCCTTATGTGTGGGCGTTTTACGATGATAACGGAGATGATAAAGCAGATCGGAAAGAAATATTGTTTCAGGGTATAGGCGGAGAACAGCATGATCATGGTATGCATATTTTTACTTTTGGGCCGGATGGGAAATTGTATTTCAATTTTGGAAATAAAGGGAAAACTCTTAAAGATAAAAATGGCAAAGTAGTATTAGATCAAGATGGGGACAAAATTGGTCCTAAAAAATACCGCCAAGGTTTGGTATTCCGCTGCAATCCTGATGGTTCTAAAGTGGAATGTCTTGGTCAAAACTTCAGAAACAATTGCGAGTTGGCTGTTGATAGCTATGGAACAATATGGCAAAGTGATAACGACGATGATGGCAACCGAAGCTGTCGGATTAATTACGTAATGGACTATGGTAATTATGGATATACAGATGAAATGACTGGAGCAAGTTGGCCGGCAAAGCGTACAAATATGGAGGATTCCATTCCTTTGCGTCATTGGCACCTGAATGACCCTGGTGTTGTACCCAATCTTCTGCAAACAGGTGCAGGTTCTCCAGCGGGAATGGTTATCTATGAAGGATCATTAATGCCAAAGCAATTTCAAAATCAAATTATCCATTGTGATGCTGGGCCAAATGTTATCCGTTCATATCCTATTAAGAAAAACGGTGCAGGTTACAGCGCTGAAATCTTAAATATATTAAAAGGACAAAAGGATCAATGGTTCCGCCCTGTCGATGTATCTGTTGCGCCGGATGGCTCCCTGATTATTGCCGATTGGTACGACTCGGGAGTGGGTGGCCATCAGGCAGGTGATCAACAACGTGGCCGCATTTATCGCATTGCACCTACAGGTTCAATTTACGTGGTTCCTAAACAGAATTATACTACACCTGCAGGATCTGTCATTGCCTTGCAAAATCCAAATCTTGCCGTACAACGTCATGTAAGGACAGCTTTACAGAAAATGGGCGAAAAAGCAGTTCCAGACTTGGAAAAGTTATGGAGATCATCATCCTACCCTCGTATGCGTGCAAGGGCGTTTTGGGTGCTCGTAAAAATGCCAAAAGGCGAAAAATATATCTCTGAGGCTATTAAAGATACTAATCCCGATTTGCGAATGACTGGTTTAAGGGCTGCCCGGCAATTACATATGGACATCTTTAGTGTAGTAAGCCAATTAGTTAATGATAAAGATATGCAGGTGCGAAGGGAATGTGCTTTAGCGCTTCGGCATAATTATGCACCTGAAGCAGCAAAATTGTGGGCAGCACTTGCAAGCCAACATGATGGTAATGACAGATGGTACCTGGAGGCGCTTGGAATAGGAGCTGACGGGCAATGGGATCACTTTTTTACTGCCTATCTTAAAAATGTAAATGAGCCTTTGCAAAGTTTGGGGAGCAGGGACATTATTTGGCGTGCACGTACGGACAAGGCAATTCCCTTTCTTGCAAAACTTGCTTCCGATCAAAGTATTGCATCGAAGTTGCGGAAGGTATTTTCGTGCATTTGATTTTAATACTGGCCCTGCAAAATCAAAGTTTTTACTAAAGATGATTGAAGACAACCGCAACAATAATATTGAATTAAATAAATTAGCATTGCATCACTTGGATCCTAAAACAGTAGTGCCATCTGTCATTGCACAAAAAGCAACTAAGAGTGTGCTTCAATCAGTTACTGGCACACCGGAATATATAGACCTGGTAAGACAATATGAGTTAAAAAGTGAGAATTCTAAACTTCTTGATCTTGCCATATTGAAAGCAGATGAGCCGATAGGTCGGAATGCAGTAAGTTTATTACTGGATTTAAAAGAGGGAAAATTTGTCAGTAAACGAATTACGAGTAAAGATTCCAGTAAAACTGTCAGGATTTTGACAGCGATGAGCAGTATAGGAAGTAAAGAATCGATTGATATTATAGAGGGAGTAGCACTTTCGAACTCCTATAGCCTCCCTATTCGTAAAAAAGCATCTGAAATGATTGGAAAAAGCCAGAGCGGAGAAGATAGGGCGCTGGGATTGTTGCGAACTAAAAAAGTGCCAGCAGAACTGATTCCGAATGTTGTTGAAGGGGTAAAAGGAGCTTGGCGTAAATCGGTTTACATTGAAGCAGCAACTTTTTTATCAGGCGGAGGAAAAACAATACACAAAAAGAAAGTGCCACCCATAAAGGAATTGCTTGCCCTAAAACCATTTACTGAAAATGGCAAAGCAGTGTTTGAAAGAACCTGTAATGTTTGTCATCAGGTTAATGGAGTGGGTGCAGATTTTGGCCCAAAACTGACAGAAATTGGTTCTAAATTGCCAAAAGAAGGGCTGCTGAATGCTACTATTCATCCTTCAGCAGGTATTGTCGTTGGATTTGAGACCTCACAGCTGAATATGAAAGATGGATCAAAACTGACGGGCATTATCGTTAGCAAAACAGAAACCGATATCTTGCTTAAATACCCCGGAGGCACAACGCAGAATATTAAAACCGTCGATGTTAAAGCTATTAAACAATTGCCTGAATCAATGATGCCGGCAGGATTACATGAGGCAATGACAAAACAAGAACTTGCTGATCTGGTTCAATATCTTTCTTCATTAAAGAAAAAAGAATGATCGGATGTATGGTAAGTGTGTAGATGTGTAGACTGCTCATATGGTTTTGTGTGATGACAATGAGTATAAGGGTAGACCTCCTGTTGAATTTAGAGTAGCTGCCTCAACATTAAAACATACTATTCCCCGTGACCTCAACACATTACTGTATCTGGAGTTATGGAATTAGCAGAAGGAAATGGTTCTAAAGGGGTTCACAGATAGTTTACTTTTGTAACCTGGGGGATTAAAGTCTGGAAAGCTCGAAAGGCGATATGATAGTTACCTTCAAAATGTTTTGTTCATAAATAGTAATACGTAATTTATGTGGTTTTGAAGGCGGATATTTAATAGATAAACTAACTAATAAAAACAATGATCATAGATACATTGGCAAGTGCTGACCGATATGTTAGTTTGCACCCCCTCTTTAAAAAGGCTTTTGAATATATTGAAAGTCGGAACTTGAATACACTTGAAATAGGGAGATTTGAAATCGGCGATGGCCTGAAAGCTATCGTCTCTGATAGAAGTGGTGTTACTGCTACCGAATCTATCGCAAAATTTGAGTGTCATAATAGAAATATTGACATACAGGTTTGCATTAGCAGCACCGAGCAAATAGGCTGGAAACCCCGAAATGCTTGTTCATTGCAAAGTAGCGAATACAACGAAGAAAAAGATGTACTATATTATGGTGATACTCCAGATATGTATTTTAAACTAACAGCAGGGCAGTTCGCTGTCTTTTTCCCTGAAGATGTTCACGCACCAATGATAGGCGAAGGCACGATAAAGAAGCTGATAATTAAAGTAAGATTATTGGATTCCACTACAGGGCTAACGCTTTAAAAACTTAGTTAGCTCTTTGGTTAACATAAAGTGTAATCGCTAATATTTGATTTGTCAATAACAGTATTTCTCACGACAAGGTTACATTGATCTAAGGCATAAACTAAAGGAGAATATTCATTGAATTCTTGAAGCTTTGGTTGAAAAAGTTATTTATGACTATTTTTTAATAATCGTTCCAACTAACCCAGGGTCATTTAATAATCGTTCCATTTCCGACTGAATAATATCCTGAACATCCTGCTTAATCTGTAAGTAATTTCGGTGCACCATTACATTATCCAGCTTGCGGATAACGGGAATTTCTTTATAGCTTTCCTGTTCCTGTTTTAAAGCTTCATGGTCATTCAGTATCTCACAGTGAAAGGTTTTAAGTTCAATTTTATTGTCAGGGTCATCTGCTACCATACCTACAAATTCACCAGAAGAAAGGGCAGAAATTTTTGATGGTGGCACCGCAGATTCTAATTGTTTAGAACGGCTGATTGAAGTATCTGATCTATTAATTGAAAGACTTTCACGATCCTGCATAATCTTTCCAAAACGTTCACTAAGCTGTTTAGCGGTATCGCCTGTCACTTGCCCGCTAACGATATTTCCTGTGATATTCATGATAACATCTGCCTGTTCTTTACCATAATCTTTACGGAGCTGACTAAAGTCCTGAACACCTAAGCAGGTGGCTACTTTATTACTCCTGGCCGTCGCAATTAAGCTATCCATGTTGTTTAAGTAAATGGTGGGAAACTCATCAAATATAAGGCTGCTTTTCTGCTTTCCTTTTTTGTTCACCAGCTTTACTAAGCGAGTTACATAAAGAGATAAGACAGCACCGTAAATCTGTATCTTTTGGGGATTGTTGCCCATGCAGACAATTTTAGGTTTATCAGGATTATTAATATCTAATTTAAAGTCATTGCCTGAAAGTACATAATACAACTGGGGCGAAGAAAGCCGTGCCATTGCCACTTTAGCGGAAGCTATTTGCCCTTCCAATTGCTCCATTACATCATTAAGATAGGCATTTACAAAAGGATTGATTAATACATCAATTTCCTTTTCTGTTCTAAGGGCTGTAAACAAGCTGTCATAATCTACCTGCATTAATTCAATTACATGAGGTAACGTACAAAATTCTCCATCATTATACTTCCGTAAATACCAGATAATAGCTGTTAAAAAATTGATTGGCGATTCAACAAAAAAGTCCCCCTGCCGCTTGATCCATTCCCGGTTCAAGCCCATCAAAATAGTTCGAGCGGATTCAGCCGCATCTGTAATATCGCTCATGGTTGCATGGTCCAGAGGATTGCACCGATGGCTACGGGTAAGATCATCAAAATTAATCACATAAAACTCTGGCTGAACAGGGTATTTGCTTCTATACTTTAGCCAGGTATTATACACAATTTTGGAAAGATCGTCAAACTTAAAATCGTAGACGAACATGGTAAATCCCTTCTTAATGTGCTGCGTAATAACATGCCGGATAACAAAGTAAGATTTTCCTGCTCCGGGTGAACCTAAAACCATCAAAGCACGAAAGGGATTGATGATATTTATCCAGCTTTTTCGCCTTTTCCCTTTTAGGTTATATTGAGCCGGAAGATTGATTGAATACTCGTTTTCCAGAAGTCTTTCTTCCTGTGGAAAGGTTTCATTTTCCTTGTTGAAAATATCTTTGCTGTTTAACTTTTGTTGTATAACACGGGATAGTAAGGTACCTCCCGATAAGACCAACATAAAGCCAATGGCTGTAATCCCTATATAAAGCATTGCAGCAGTTGTAAGGGCAATTTTAGGAAGCAAAGAAAGGTAACTTAAAAAGTATATCAACAATCCTGTGATGATATAAGCAAAGGCAGTTTTATAGCTTAATTTTTCATCCTTTCTGCCTCTGGCTCCCATAAGAGAAATGGTTAAAAATCCCAAAGCAATAAACTTAGAAGTATGAAAGTTATTAAACAATCCGGTGTTGCGAATGTTACCCATCAGCCTTCCGGTAAGAGCTACCGTGAGATTCCACTGTTCAAAAGCAGTATAGCAGTAATAGTAAAAGTGTAATACTAAAATAGCTATGCTGATTAACCTGGTCATGTCCAGGATTTTTCTCAGCGCCTGTTCGTTTTCTCCTGTTTGCATAGCTGTATTTTAAAAAAATTAAAGACGTTTATTAATACGTTTTTTGCGTTTCCTTCCTCCTTTTTTAATTAATTGATGAGGAACATAACCAGATGCGTGTTCTGGTTGTAATAAGGTTTCCAAAAGGTTATTTCCATCTTTATTTTGTAGTGTTGCAGGTGCTGTTCTTTGTTCTTCAGTAAGGAATTTTCCAGAGGATGGTTGTTTAACAAAGTCCTGCTTTTGTGTAGGTGTTTCTTTTGGCTCGCCACATCTTTCCAATATGCCTTTTGCACTGTACTGTTTACCGATTGCACTTCCATTAAAAACGCATTTTGTTCGATGGTCAACGTAAGTAAGACCATAAATAATTCCCTCCGCATTCTGTCTTAAAACGGTGTCGATGCCTTCTTTTTCAAGGGTCTTTACCAAAGTTTGTAGCGACTGTTTTGGCTGCTTCAACAATGCTAAATCAATTGCATTTTTAACCCTTGATTTATGTGATTGCCGGGCAGGTTCATTCAACGAAAATCTTTCTTCAAGGTATTTTAAAGTAGGCTTATTATAGAAAGAACTGGCCTTAATAGGAACACCAATATTATTTCCCTGCTCATCAAGGATGCGGTAAAGCAATCCTTGATGCTGAAATACTCTTGAGCTTTCGCTGCCTCGGTCAGCCATCACGTTGTATTGCATCAATACGGCATTCAGTTCAGGCAGGGAGGTGTACTTATAGGTGTTCACTACTGCGTCCAATACATTAGCAATTGCTCTTCTGGAATCCGACTTGCCATACTGCACTTTTTGGGTATAGGGTGACTTAAGTGCATACCCCTTTTCCATGTTTTCAGCCCTTACAAGGTCATATGCTATTTCAATTTCTTTACGAGCTTTTACGGACTGATTTCTACCTATATTTTGAGTATCTATTCGGCTGCCATCAGCACGAACTTTAATTGATACAATATGAATATGCGGATGCCCGGCATCAAAGTGTTGAAAGACTAAATAGGGCTGCTCGCCACAGCCTATTTTTTGCATATAGGTGTCCGCAATGTCTTTCAATTGCTCGTTAGAAAGCTTCTCAGTAGGGTCAAAGTTGAGCGAAACATGAACGCTATTTCTGCTAACATTTTCATTTAATGCAGCTTGTTTAAGAAGCCTATTCAGCTTATAATTAAATGATAATTGTTCAACATCTATAGGATAATTAACGGCTGAGATACATTGCGCAACACCTTCTTTCACCTTGTTTTCATTGTAGTTTAAAATGCGGTGAATTGAGTGGCCTGTTTTAATTACTGCAACCATTTTTCAGCTACTTTTTGGATGTGGTTTTTAATTTCATCAACCTTATTCAACAGGATTTTTTTCTCTAATTCGTAGGTGATTATCCAGCTTCTGAACTCTGCGATCTGGTGCAGCGTATGCAGTTTTTTTACTGCTTGATTGATGTTGTTTCCGATGCCATTTAACTCATTTCTTAGCCCAATCATCTCTGCCATATAGTCATCCAAGGATTGATTGCGGTAGGTAGTTACAATAGGCTTTTCAAAGATGCTTCGGCGTACATAATCACTTAATTTGCGGCAGGTGCTTGCCTTCCATTTTTTCTCTATTTGCTCATACTCTTTTAGCGTAAGTCTTAGCCCGATAATGCGGGATCTGTTTAAATTTTTTGCTTCCATCACTTATCATTTTCACGTTTAGAAATTCTGTTTTGCTTTACTGTGTCCCCGCCCACGACTTCGGAGTGAGAGGCGGCAAGATGCGGTTGTTTAACAACCGGACATCTTGCCGATTGCTGAAAGGAGGCAATCTCACAGCTTTCCGTATTTTCTTAAAGCTTTTCATCGTTTTAAATAGTTTTAAGTATTATTATCTTTTAAGTATGGGATGGTCTTTATCTATTTTTTAATGAGGTCTTAATTAGAGCCTGTGTCGTAGATTTTTCTTTTGTGCTTTTCCAAAATTTACCAACCATTCATTAAGGTCTTTGTACAGTTTATACAAGTGGCTTTCATCCTTGTATTTATTACTAAGTGAAAGAGCATAACGACTGTAATTTTGTCCGGTAGAATCGTTGTCTAAATAGAGTTTAATAGCCTCATGCTCCTCCATAAAGGGACGGGCTCTTTCGAAGAAGGAAACAGAATTAAGGATTACAAAATCATAGTTATTCTGCTGCTGATTTTGGTGTATAGCCATGAACGAAAGGAAGTCTGTAAAGCCCTCGAAAACCGCAGCTTCTTTTGCACCATTGTTAAACGTTGTTATATCTTTAGGTGAACTGCTGAGTTTAGAATAAGGGTTACGAATTTCGTAACCGCCGGAGTTATTTTTAAAGCCGATAGCAAAATATTCTTTACCGTTTAGTTCATATTTTACTTGCTTACAAAAACGTTCTGCAACCTCTAATGGTATCTTCCTTTTTTGCAGATAACGGACCAAAGCGAAAGATAAAAGCGGTGCTTCCTTAGTAATCTTTATTTTACTTTCCTCGCTTGCCCTGATTTGTTTAGCAGGTGCTTGTAAGGACCGGTGAAAAGAAGATACATTGCTTAATAGGTTGAGCAATTCTCCTATCGTACAGTTGTGATATTGTAAAGCAAAATCTATAATGTTGCCACCTTTGCCAAGTCCATGATCGTACCACCGGTTTAGTTTCTTATTGATTTTAAAAGAAGGAATTTTTTCGTCCCTTAATGGAGATAAATACCAATAGTCGTTGTTTCTAACTTTCGCAGCTTCGTACCCTAACTTTGATAGATAATCTATCATGTCTGTTTGCCTGGCTTCATCAATAGAAAGCCTTTGTTTATCGAAATTCATACTCCTACATTTTCAATTTATTCACGACATAATTATTTCTAATGATGTTCATGAACGTTGTTTCACAATTCAGATAAGACAGGTACGAAGTTAAACAAGCTATGATCATACAACCTATCCTCACCATATTATGATGAGGATAGTGTAAGCATTTGAAAATAAATTTGTGCAGTTAAAAAATTATAAAAACGAAAAATTATGCTTACGACAAATGATGTAGCCAAAGTTTACGATACCATATTAAGTATCCCTGGCATGAATGAGACAGTGAAGATTGATCTTAGAATTTCACGAAGAAGTGTACTGCTGCTAAATAGTGTTATTACTCGCGGTCTAACACAAAAGGACGCAGGTGATAAATCATCAAACTTATTGGATAGTGTACCTGCTGAAACATTACTGGAGTTATCCAATCTCTCTGCTGAGTGTCTGCAAAAAGCGGGCTTGATAGAGCTAAGTGAAAAACTAAATGGATTGAGTTCAATTAAAGAATGAAATTCTTTCTTGTAGAAATTAAGGATTCATTTTTAAAGTTATTGAGTAGATGCTGCTAATAAAAACATTAAATGCGGAATGTACTTTAACCAATTATATTCCGCAGAAGCAGCATAAATTGTTAGGCTTGAGGATGCTAAAAATTTTTAATCACTTAGCGAGTCTGTTTCCTCTTCAACTTCCATAATTATCGGTTAACTAGCGATGTCTAATTATAACTCTTATTGCTATTGTCTTTCGTATTCATAAAGCTTTGCACTTTTAAGAAAGCTAAAGTGATCTTTATGTGCCCAAAGACTAATGCCAAAAGCTAAAACAGCTAGTACCCACGCTGTGGTGTCAGAAGTTTTTTCTAAATATTGCCCTGCTAAGAATGCAGCAGTTCCCCAAATAAATGAGAAGAGGATCGAAAAGGTATAGCGAAAAATCTTGTTTGCAAAGAACAACGATATTAATAGCAAAACTGCAACTATACCAATTATTAAAGCAATAGCTGGGTGAACTCTATAATAGTTAATTGATAGCAGACAAACTATTCCTACAGCGATAAAAATTTCTAAATACAATATCTTATTTTGCCTTTTTCGGATAATAAACTTTGATGCCATTTTTATTAGTTTTTTAGGCTGTAATTTGGGTATAAAGGTAAAAAAGCGACGCAAATATTTTTATTTCCCTTGAAGAATTTTAGCTGTTTTTACCATAAAAAAGAGACCTCAAAACCATTAAGAATTTAAAGAATTTTTCTTAATAATTATTTGTACGCTCTGTTATTACTGTTCTGTGCCATTAGGAAGAAATGATCATACACCACATCACACTTGGTACTGTAAATTGCTCTGTCATAGCTTTCCGGTAAGGTTTCATTGAGTACTTTCTTTATTGCAGTTTGAACCTGCATTCTTGTTTGTGTGTCCTTATGCCAATCGTTTATTAGTACGGTTGGTCGTTCTTCTTTTAACCGATGCAATAAATTCTTTGCTGCTAACTTTACTTTCTGCTCTTCGTCTTTCGTTAAGTTTTCTTTTTTAAGAAGATCAAAGATTTCTAATTCTGCTTCTGATAATCCTTCCCTGGATGCTCTTAATTCTTCGTCTCTCATTTGCTGAACAAAGTCCATCAAATCATCAAAGTAGTTCTCATTTTTTGAATTCTCCGAATTGTATCGATCTATGATTTCCTGTAGCTTTTGAGCGAAGCTGGTTCGGGTGACATTTCTTTCCATCATCTGGAGTAACTTATCATGTATAAATGCCCTTAAATCTGCAATTTCAATGTTTTTATAAGGAGCTATTTTATACTCTTCCCTTAATTTTTCTATATCAAGTTTACTTAGATCAATTGCTCTCCACGCTTTAATTGCATATTTGTTTTCTCCTTCCCCGGCAGTGTTAGCACTGTCAGTAAAACCATCTTCTGCAACTATGCTTTCATCCAATAGCTGACTTATTCTGCGTTTGGCACTATCTAAATTTCCTCTATCGGCCCGGCCATCTATTACTTCGCGCAAGTAGTGAATAACGGCAGCTAAAGGGTAATCTCTACGCCTGCTTAGAATTTCAGGTTTACACGCTTCATGCAATGCATCAATTGTGTTATCAAAGACAATGAATTGCTTTTTCTGTTCATCATTTTGAAGGATTACATCAGCATATTCATCAAACAAACTAAGCTTACCAAATACTACATCTGATGCAACTATTTTATTCAGGTCAACACCTACTCCCTTACACCATGTATCGCATTCTTTGATTGCGTCCTGAAGTAAAATGTACAGTTTATCTTTTTCCTGCACCGGAGCATCTTCATTGGGATCATCTTTAGTTATTGAACCACCACCATAAGAAGCGAAAGCTTTTTTGAGGTTGCGAAATACATTATAGTAGTCTACAATCAAACCATTTTTCTTTGGTTTACCATTTATCAAATGGTCAGTGACCCTGTTAGCCCTTGCAATGGTTTGCATTAGGGTATGATCTTTCATTGGCTTGTCTAAGTACAAGGTAGAAACCGTGGGAGCATCAAAGCCTGTAAGCCACATACTACATACAAAAACTAATTGTAGCGGGTCTTTAGTATCCTTGAACTTATATTCTAAATCCTGCCCATTATCATCAACAGATAAAATTCTTTTTCGATGAGGCTTTATATCTAATCCCTGCTTTTCAAATTTCTCATCTTCTCCTGCTTCTTCACTTACAATCACTGCCATATCAAGTTTACGCGTCCAATCCAACATCTTCTTTAAATCATCTTTTTCCTTTTGCTCTTTACATTCATTAATGTGCTTTTGAACGTTTCTTTTTTCTTCGTCCAATAATCTTTTTACTTTATCATACATTTTTACGGCAGTGAATTTGTCAATGCCTATCACCATGCCTTTACCTAAATAACCACGCCTCGGAAAATGATAAACAATATCTCTCGCAATAGTTTCTAAACGATCATCAGCCTTTAGTACACTCATTTCCTGCGCAAACTCTTTTTCAAGCTTTGCCTGTTGATCTTCAGTAAGATTTTCATCACTAACTATATCTGCTAAATCATCGTCTATATCTTCGTTTTGCAACAATACTTCAGGAACCCTTTTATGATAGAATAAGGAAACAGTTGCGCCGTCTTCAATACTTTGTTTAAAGTTGTATTCGGAGACTGTTTCGCCAAACCAGTCGTTCGTTAGTTTTTTGCTTCCTAATAAAGGTGTGCCGGTGAATGCCATATATTGTGCATTAGGCAAGCCTGTCCTCATGTTTTCTGCAAGGTCCTTGTACTGTGTCCTGTGAGCTTCATCAATAATTAAAACAATGTCATTTCGTAACGATAAAATTGGGTACTGTCTGCCTTTATCGTACCTGAACTTATGAATGAGAGTAAAAATATAACGGGTATTGGTTTGCAGCATTTCTCTTAAATCTTCGCTATTGGCCGGACTGCATTTCGTGTCTTTAGTAAAAGCTCCGGCCCCTAAAAAATTTCGATATATCTGCCCATCCAAATCATCACGATCGGTAACAATAAGAAACGTAAAATTGCCTGTGAACTTCCTGAATATCTTCCTGGTAAAGAAGATCATGCTGTAGCTTTTGCCACTGCCTTGTGTGTGCCAAAAAACACCCAGTTTACCTTTGTTCCCCTGGTCTGTGCCTTCTTTATCGTGCTGTAAACGAAGGGAGAAGTTTTGAATGGCATTATTTACTCCTAAGAATTGATGGTTCTTTGCTGCAATCTTTACAACATCATTATAATACAAAATGAAGTTTTCTACATAATCTAATAACTTCCATTTTTCACAGATACCTAATACCGCATAGTCAAGGCTAACGCCATATTGTTTTATGCGTTCCTTATCGGGTACTTGTTTTTCATTATCAGGTCTTAACCAATGGAAGAAGTGTTCGTAGCCTGAATTGAAGCTTCCGACTTTCGTTTCTAAACCATTGCTTAAAATGCAGACTGCATTGTAGTGGAATAGTAAAGGAATATCCCTTTTGTAGTCAGTAAGGTTATCATCATAAGCATTGCGTAAAGCAATGGTACTGTTTTTAAGTTCGATGAATATTAGCGGCAAGCCATTCACGAATACAATCAGGTCAGGCCTTCTTCTTATAACCTGTCCTTTTATCCAAAGCTGCGAAACAACCAGGTAATCATTTCGTTTTTCATCATTAAAGTCAATCACCTGTACCGTTGCATCTTCTTCTCTACCTTTCTTATTGGTTATTTTAACACCTACGCCATTTCTAATCAACCCATAGATTTCTTTGTTTGCCATCAAATCACTTTTATCTAACCTTGTCTTGCAAATTTGTTCAAGTGCTTCTTCAATGGCCGTGATAGGGAGTTGAGGATTTAGTTTTATTAGTTGTTGTTTCAGCAAAGGCTGTATGACTACTTCATTTTCGCTTAACCTGCCGGTTACATCTTTATCCAGACAATTAGAATGGCGATAACCCAGGTTGTTCTTAAACACCTGGATAATGGCTTTTTCTATCTGATCTTCTGAAATGAAGTTTGGCATTGGTTTTAATTAGTCAGCTTCTTGGATTTTTGCAGTCACTCGTTACTATACACGAATGATCTTTCTTAACAGCTATTCTTTATTTTCAAAAAATTCGTGCAGCTTAGCCTGCAATAGTTTCTTATCAGGTAATTGCAATTGATATTTAGCTACCATAGCGGGGCTTAATTGCCTGCTCATTGCATACTCTACCACTTCATCGTCTTTGGCTTTACATAACAAAATGCCTATACTCGGGTTTTCATGATCCTTCTTAACATCGCGGTCTAACGCTTCAAGGTAAAAGTTAAGCTTTCCCAAATGCTCGGGGATAAAATCAACCACCTTTAGTTCTATAGCAACAAGGCAATTTAAGGCCCGGTTAAAAAATAATAAGTCGAGCTGGAAATCTTTGTTGCCGACTTGCAGGATGAATTCCTCACCTAAAAAAGCAAAGTCACGGCTGAATTCCAATAAAAATTTTTTCAGGTTTTGAAGGATGGCTTTCTGCAGATCGTTTTCGGTGTGCGGTTCAGGCAGATTTAGAAATTCAAATACATAGCTGTCTTTAAATGCTCCTGATAGTTCCTGCGGCAATTCTCTTACCGGTACTGATAGTTTCGTTTTACCCATCACCACCCGCTCAAATAAGCCGGACGCAATTTGCCTTTCTAATTCTCTTACACTGTATTTTTCCTGGATAGAGAGCCGTATATAAAATTCTCTTTCTTCTTCTGTCTGGCAACGCCCAAATATAGTACGGTGATGGCTCCAGCTAAGTTGTACCAATGAGGTATTGGCAATATTTAATTCTCGCCTCGCTGTGGCGAGTTTTTCACTTTTCAGTTGCTGACTTTCTGAGGCGATTTTTTTGTCCTCTTTCAATGGTCGCCACAGTGTGGCGAGTATTGCAGCGTTCTTATACGTTTCATAAAATTGCTTCATCCGCCACAGGTTCTTATCAGAAAAACCTTTTGCCGATGGTTCGGTACGGGCAATGTATTGTGCAAGCTCCGTTACCACACCTTTGCCCCATTCTTCTGATGCAACCCTTTCGCTGATGTATTCTCCAATTTTCCAGTATAGTCCTATCAACGCAGTATTTACAGCGCTTAGCGCCGCAGTGCGTGAAGACTGAATGAGACCTACAATATGTGCAAAAGAAGGTGATGATTTTTGCATTATCTGCTAAGGTGCTTTAACTGGTGGTTATCTGATTTTACATTTGATACGCATTTCCTCACGTTTATGTTTTGGTATAGACTGGCTCCGGCTCTGCAGCTAAGTTTAATAATACATCAGCATTATAGCTTTCAGCTTTTAAATCTTTCAACTTCAACTTTCCGCTAATTAGTCTTGGCAATAACCTATCCCGGATTTGGCGCAGTTGATTATTTTGCTGTATTAAAACTAAAAGTTGTATGTCAATTGGTTGAACACAATCATTAAAATTCTTAGCTAAAACACCGACATCAAACACTTTAAATTTTTTCAATTCATCTTTACCAACTGAATTAAAGATTGAACCATTTCCGATAATGTCTTCTTTTGTAAATTCATTTTGCAAGAGATAATATAGATAATTATTAAGCCCCTTTCTGTGTTTCATTGCCGCTAAGCCCCGACCAATAATTAGTTTTCTGTCGGCGATATTTAAACGACCAACAGGAGCCCTTACACTAAATAAAATATCGCCTTCTTCTCCTATTCTTCCATCCACCGAACAAAAAACTTTGTGTTCTGGAAATCTTAAACCATAGTTTCCTACTCCCTGATGAAAGGGCAAACCATTTCCTTCTTCATTGTAAAATTGCGATTGGGGAGATTGACCCATTTTGGTATTTGCTATGTTAGCAATCGTTGTGATCTTCCAATCTTCTGGGATACCCTTTTCAAATTTAGCTTTCTCATAACCAGGGAAACGCATTCTTACAAACCATTCTTTGTAAAGCTGGCTTGCTGTTTCTTCTAATAATTTTATGCGTTGGTTGTTGACTTGTATTAATTCATCATAAGAAATTAAAACAGAAGCTATACGCTTTTGTATTCGACGATCAGGAAGAACAAATAAATTACAAATAGAAAACTTTGTCCATTGAAAACGGGCAACACCTGTATGTTGGGTATGGAACATGTAAGATATTCTTGCATCATATAGAAACTGTAAATACCAGTAAATAAATAAAGGATTAGCCTTTTTAGGATCTATTCGGATAAATCTACTGAAGCTTGCGCATGTAAAATTGAACTGTTTGTAACGATTCAAATATTCTTCTGAAATAAATGTCACTCTACCTGTTGGTTTGTCTTCGGTTCCTCCAGCTGTTTCTATAAGAATATCATTTGGCTTAAGTTTCTTTCGATGCGCTATTGCATTTGGAATACATCTTTTAGGGATACCATCAATAGTCCCAGATTTTACTTTATCAAAGTCAGTACCTCTGATCACCAGCATTTGAATATGATTAGGTGGACATTCGCCTTTTCCCCAATCTCCATCTTTACTTTCTTCGATTAAAGAAGAAAGGCATATTGGCTGGACCTTATGCATAGGATAGTGATTTCAAATTTACCTTTATCAATTCCTGTAACTCTTCGGCTTTCGTACCCAGCCTATTTAATGCCTCATGCCTTTCCTTCATCTCCTGTAAAAACTCTTCTTCTGTCAATCCATCCTCTTCTATCATCACACCAACATATCGACCAGGATTTAGGCTGTAATCCTGTTCTTCAATGTCCTTCAGAGTAGCCGCTTTGCATAGGCCAATAACATCTTCATATACACCATTAGGAAAACGTTCCTGCAACCATTGAATGTGACTTTTATAATAATCCTTTAGCTGATAAGCTTTAGTGTACTGTGCCTTTAATTCATCACGTTGCTTTACAAACTGCTTATGCTGCTGCTTTTGCAGCTTGCTGAATAGCTTATCTGGCAGTTGTTCTGGAGTAAGGTTCAGAGCATTAACAGCTTCACCGTTATCATTTATAAAATCATGGTTGCCATATTCCATTTCCAGTTCATGCACCTTTTGTTCCAGCTTTAACCCTAACTGTAATTGCTCATCAGCTTGTGCCTGGTACTTTTCAATTAAGGTAGTAAAACGATCTGTTTCTCCTCTGTGCAATCGTACAATCGTTGCAATGTTTTGTATATGTTCTTCAGTAAATTCCCTTAATGCTCTTGTTACCTGCCTGAATATATTTCGGGCATCAATAAACAATACAGCCCCCTCCCGACCTCCCCCTTTTGGGGAGGAGAAAGAGCCAGCTTTTGATTTATCAAAAAACCACAATGTAGCAGGAAGCGTAACAGTATAAAACATATTCTTAGGGAGGGTAAGCATGCAATCTATAACTCCACTTTCAACTAACTTCTTTCTTATTACAGCTTCACTATTACGGGCGTCGCTGGCACTGTTTGCCATAACTAAAGCTGCCCTGCCTTGTGGTTTTAGTGAAGTAGCAAAGAGATTTATCCATAAGTAATTTGCATTGGGTACGGTGTTAGGATTGTCTTTGTTCTTGCCGCTATTTTTGCCTTTGTTTTGTGGAATACCAAATTCATTAAAACGTTGTTGGTTCTTTACCCTGTCAAGATTTACGTCGTCAACGTTAAATGGTGGATTAGCCATTACATAATCAAACCTTCCATAGCTGTTGTATGGATCTTCATAATAACTATTGGCTGGCTTTATTTCACCTCTTAATCCATTTACGGCCAGGTTCATCCTTGCAAGTTTGACCGTTTCCGGTGTTCTTTCTGCGCCATAAACCATTAAATCTTTAGTATCTGTATCAAACAATTCTTCCCTTCTGCGATCTACAAAGTAGGAGCTTTGAACAAACATACCACCTGAACCACAAGCAGGGTCGAAGATGGTGCCTTTGTAAGGTTCAATAATCTCTACCATCAGTTTTACAACACTGGTTGGTGTAAAGAACTCTCCGCCACCTTGTCCTTCTGCTAACGCAAATTCGGCAAGAAAATATTCATACACTTTACCGAACACATCGCCGGTAGCATCTTCAGGTATGTTAGCAAATATTTTCAGTAATGATTTAGGCAAGCTTCTATCTTCCGGGGAGTATAATTTAAAGTACTCGTCTTTTGGAAGGCTATCTTTTAACTCGGGCTTGTATTCTTCTATCTGCTCCATTGCTTCCTTAATGGCTTTAGCAATATCCTGGTCTTCAGGCAAGTGAAGCAAATATTCGTACTGCGCTTCTTTCGGCAAATAAAACCCACATTTGGTGATGGCTATTTCTGCTTCGGTTTGTTGCAGCCTCGAATTTTTCTGAGCTGCCAATTCTGCTTCAATTTCAGCCTTTACTTTATTATAGCGAATAGACGCGAAGCGTAGAAATATTAGACCTAAAATGGGAGTAGCATATTCACTCGCTTTTAGTCCGCTATCTACACGAAGCTTATCGGCAGCTTCCCATAGATTATTCTCAAGTTGTTTAAGTTGTTCAGCAGTCATAGCAATTATCCTAATTAAACTGGAAAATAACTATTTGTTAGAACTTAATAAAAAAAGGGGCTTAAAGCAGCCCCTCATCTGAAAATGAAAGATATCCTTCATTAGTTATTATCAAATGATCTAACAACTGTATGTCAAGAAACTGACCAGCCTGCTTTATCTTTTGAGTAAGTTCTTCATCCTGCCTGCTTGGTTTTAAGTTACCACTGGGATGATTATGACTGATAACTATTCCACAACAATTAGCTTTTAAAGCAGCAACAAATATGAGACGGGGATCAGCGACAGTTCCTGTTATTCCCCCTGTCGATACTTCGTATGCTCCAAGCACTTTATTAGCTCTGTTTAAAAACAACACTTTAAATTGTTCTACAAATTCAATTTTGTTTTCATCCCATAATTGTATCAGTACGTTATAAGCATCTTTTGATGAAGTAATTTGAGGACGCTCGGATGCTTTTACTTTTGATTTGTAAATCAATTCAACTTCAGCAACATTGTATAGTGCTGAACCATTCATTTTGCTTTCCATAACTCAAGATTTAAAAGATTAAAAAATTAATTATGGAGCATCACCTGGCTTAGGGCAATCAAGCAAAAAAGGAAACGGAATAAATGAGGGCTTTTGTGTGATGGGTTTGTGTTTATGCCGTAGTCTTTCTTTGCGCTACAGCAGCCCTAAGCCTAACTTTGTTTGAATGATTAATGATTAATTCTTCTAATAATTTATTCATTCAATGTTTTTAAAAAGTTGCATCAATTTTAAATACAATTTTTACACTTTGATATATCTTACTTTAGTGTGTCTTTAAAAAAGCTACTTACCAACCCATTTAAATAAGCCTTAATAGAAATATTGAGGCTTTCTTTATGTCTTTTCTTTTTTAAAGGTGTTGGTTATTATTCTACCCTGCTTAACTAAACAAGTATTAGTGTCCTGGTATTGGCCTTTGAAGCACATAACTGAATGCAGTTGCCGGTGAAATGAAGCAAGAGGGTGTTGGAGTTATGGCATGAGAATGCCATAGCGGAAACAGTGCGTTAGCTATGCGAATGGAAGCGGCTTGGCTGCCATGAAGGAAGGAGCGGAAAAGTGGAATAGCACAGTAAATCTTTAAAGGTGTATTATCCTGAAGAATGAGGGATATTGCACCGGATGTTTTTAAAGAGACTATTTAAGGTGTCTTGTTTTACATGTCCTGGTATTGGACTTTGAAGCGAATGACTGAATGCAGTTGCTGGTGAAATGAAGCAGTATGTTGTTGGAGTTATGGCATGATGGTGCTATAGAGGAAACAGTGGGAAAGCTATGCGAATGGAAGCGGCTTGGCTGCAATGAAGGAGGGAGCGGAAAAGTTGAATACTCCAATAATCTTTGAAGGTGTATATCCTGAAGAATGAAGGGTATTGCACAGTTTGTCTTTAAGCCAAACATTCTATTTTTGATTGAACATTAGGTTTGTTAAATCACTACTGCAACGTTAGTATATCCATTTATACAATTATGGGCGCTATATCCTGTTCTTACCAAAATCTGCTCAATACATTACTGGATGTTGTAATTATTAAGACGGGTTTGGTAATCACTGAAGATGAATTAATTGATTTCTTACAGGAAGACTTTCCTGAAGAGGAAATGTTTAAAATAGGCAATAAGGAAAATATTATAAGAATTCGATCAGAGCAGTTTGATTTTTATTGTCTACATCTTCGGAAGAAATTGGGTGAGTTAGAAGAAATAAATCAGTTTGGACATTTTGGGTTTCGAATGGTTGAGTGGTTGAATAAAGGTTATGATCCCGTTAAGGTTCTGAAAAAGCTAATAGAGTTAATTGCAGAAGAACACGATAAAGATAAAATTAAGCGGGTTGACCCAATTCTAATTTTAGAGAAAGCAGTTAAACTTAAATTAGCGCCAAGAAAATTGCTATTTGATGCAATGCATTCTCTGATAGAAGATCAAAAGAATTCTAATACAATTTTCCCTGTAGAAGAGATAATGTGGGATGGAGGGATTAACCTGAGTACTTTATTTAATTTCGAATCAAAACCTAAGTCTGATAATGAATATATCGATCAAAAATTTATTAATTTCTTGGCAGCTAACCCTGGCAAATTAGAGTTTATGCACTGGCGAAATTTTGAGAGACTTACTGCAGAATTTTTTAAAAGAGAAGGATATAAGGTAGAGTTGGGACCTGGAGGAAATGATGGAGGAATAGACTTAAGAGTATATAACGGCAATGAAAGTTCGCCGTACATCATAGTTCAATGTAAAAGAAACAAAGAATCAAATCAAGTAAAAATTGAAACTGTAAAATCTTTTTATACCGATGTTGAGTTTGAAGGAGCAAAAAAAGGTTTAATTGCGACCACTTCCAAAATCGCAATTGGTGGTAAAAAAGTATGCACAATAAGAAAGTACCCTTTAGAGTTTGCAGAAAACGAAGAAATAAAGCTATGGGTTAATAAGATGAAAAAAAGATGATCATCATACATACACAGATTAAAAATCATTCGGTAAATACTCCTTGTACTTAGATCTCAAATAACCTAACCCCTCCTCATTTCCTTGTAAATTTAAGTTCAGCTTCTCTTTAATAAAATTGTGTCGAATTTTTGCTTCATTAATTATATCTCCCCAAGTTAAAATAAAGACATCAAAGTTATCCCCTTCGTGAATGTGACCATATTTCCTATTCTTCTGTTTTAATAAAGGTTCAATTTCATTTTTTATATCCTTTGTCACTAATATAAATTTCCATCGAGTTTTATTTTTTGGAAATCTTCTGTCGTTTGCAACCTTCGTTGCGTATGATTCAATTTGAGTTTTTTCATCCCATCCAGCATCAAGTTTTGGTTTCTTAAGTTCAATAACTAAGTTTTCCATACCAGCGTTTCCTTGACTATATTGTTGCCACAGACAGACGTCGGGAATAGTTTGCAATTCAGCGTTGTCTTCTGAATTTACTAACTCTTCAAAATCTTCTCTTTTCATGCTATCCTTAAGATAAGCTTTTAGTACATTTTTAAGAGTTACATCGTCTACTCCATACGTATATTCATCCCCAAATATCCAAGTTTCATTTACAATTATTTTGTGTAGGTGTTTTCTTTCTTTAAAATTTTTATGCAAGTCTTTATCATAAATAATTTGTTCTAGACCAACGAGAAAGTTTAGTCTATTCTTTATTTCAGTCATAGTATCAATCATACTTGACAGAGACGTGGTTTCAAGTAATTCCACCAGCTCAAGCCTCTTATCTTCAGGCAGTTCAACTATTTCAAACAAAATCCTCCGCAAATTTTTAGAATCGTTTTCCAACGCCTCACTTATAAGTCTTAATGTTAGTTTTTTATTTCTATCGTCCTGATCGTTAAATGTCGGTAGGTGTTCATTAAGTTGCAAAGCAACAATGTCAAACACTTGCCTTTTTGTTTCCTCTACGATATTTTCTGCAGGTTCTTTATAAGGATAAATGCCCTTACTTTTTAAATCATTAATAAATTCCTTTGAGTATTGATGAAGTCTTTTACGTATATATTCACGGGCAAAATCTTTGGAAGCCTTAAAAACTGGAATGAGAATTTCGTCATTTTCGAAAAAATCAATGCTGTTTTCTCTTTGTAATTTTTCAATATAGTCAGACTGAAGAAAAATAGAAATGGGAATACTTGAGCGAATACCCAAGTTTGTATCTAAAAATGGTATTCCTTGTGCATTGCACAAATAAGTTTTCTTTTTATTATCAAAGTTCCATTCAAGGATTTTTATGGTGAAAGAGTGTTTGACATTTTCATAATCAACCATAATTACTGTTTGATCAGAATGCTTTATTAATGAATCAAACTCTAATTCATGACCATTAAAAAATATTTTAAAATCAGGATAACTAATCCAATAAGACGCAAATCGTTCTTCAAGGTCTTTTCTGTTTTCAAACTTTAGAGCGGCTTCCGCATTTTTTGAATTGACATTATCAATCTCGACGGTAAAGCCTTTTTTGCCTTCATCTTTTTTTAATTGTTGAACATCACTAACTTCAGTTCGTGATAAATGATTTCGATCAATTGTTGCGGTAAAGTGGGAGAAATTGCCATTATTTTCATAACAGCTTTTGAACTTTACGAGGTCACCTAATGCTAAACTTTTATAACGACCCTTACCTTCTTTTCCATGATAGGGTCGTCCATTTGGACTTAGTGATTTACTCTTTTTTTCAGATCCCCCAAGTTTAGAAAATACCTCTTGTGCTTTTTCATATGTTAATCCATGACCATTGTCTTTTACTTTTATAAATTCATATCCCCCTAATCCGTTTGGTTTTATTTCGACAAGAATTTCTGAAGCGTCTGCATCAAGGCTGTTCCAGATAAGTTCAGAAAGCGCCGTTATACCGTTAGCCCTCGTAAGAGATTCAATATGATCTCGTTCTACCCCTATGTCTATTAGTTTACTCATAAAAAGTATAAGAATGTAAATATAATATGGTTTGCTAAGTTTGCTTTACCCCTCTACCACCATCTGCTCAACCTTCTTATCCTTCTTCAACAACTCATTTGCTTTCTGCGCTCTGTCTTTAATGCCAATCTTCTTATAACAACTTACTTCAACAGTATACACACCAAACTCTTCCACCACTTTCCCTGTCATTCTGTAAAAGCCTTTTCCAGTAATAGGATAACTAATGGCTGTTTGAGGAAAGAAGACAGTATCAAGCCAATCGCCTTTAGCATCAATGAAAGTATGGAAGTTCATCATTTCTTTCTTAATTGTTTGTACAGGTTTAGTCGTAATCAAATAACCTAACACATTCACTTCCTTTCCTAAATGTTTCTCAATTTCATTAGCAGGTAGATATTTATTCGGATCATGATCTGCAAGCTCAAATACATTGCATACAGGAAAGCCGATCAATTCAATTTCATCTATAGCATCATCAAGCGGTTGTTGGTTTAGAGTAGGCAATTGAAATGCGATAGGTATCTCTTAAAAAAGTAAGCTACTCACTGTGTATGATTGATTGCTTCCCTTTTAATGGTTAAGTAGTAAAGTTTATAATGCTAACTCAGGTAATCCTTCATGAGCATATATCTCATTAGGGTCTAATGCACTTAAGAAGTTTTTATTGATAGTATGGCAATCCATTTTTTCTGCAGGTAATTGAAAAGTGGCAATTTCAGTTATCCTGTTTTCGCTTAATCCATCACTTATCCATTCGCTTGCAAGCTCCTCTGTTAAAATGGCTGGCATTCGTTTTTTTGAATTATGAATCTGTTCCATCAAACTATTAGCTTTTGTAGTAACTAAGGCACAAGTATCTACGGTTTCACATGTTTCTCGATCAGTCCAAGGCTGCCAAATACCTGCTATAAAAAATACTTCTTTATCCCGAACACCTATTCTATATGGATATTTTACTGCAGTTTTTAGGGGTTGTCCCTTTTTACCCAATGGAAATAAGTGTCTCCATTCATAAAAATCTGTAGCAGGAAATAAGCATCTTTTATTAAGGGCTGCATCTCTATACATTTTTCCTGGTAACAGTAGTTCTTCACCAATCGCATTTAAGGTGGTAATAGGCGGATTAAATCTTCCTGTTCTTTCGTCCATATATCCTTTACGTATTTTTTCAACATCTTTTCTTGTCCACCAATTTTTAGGAATGAACCCCCATTCCATTTCTACCAAATCCCATTTACAATCAGGTTTGGGAACAATGATATCTACAGGACGATATTCAAAACCAATATGAATTATACTTCTTTCGTTTTCTGCTTTTATCTCTTTATCTATTTCTAATAGTTCAAGAAGTCCTTTACGGCTTACTTTCATTCCTTTATAATAGCACATTTTATTTTTTTGTTTTATGATTAAAAATACTAAACCTTCCGTCTTAAATTTTACAAGGAATACAAAGAAGATGAATTTTAAATTAATTAACTGTAACAGTACCTTCTACTTCCTCTCCACCAACATCTGCTCAACCTTTTTATCTTTCTTCAGCAAATCATTCGCTTTCTGTGCCCTATCTTTAATTCCTATCTTTTTACAATACGTTACTTCAACTATAAATACACCAAACTCTTCCACCACTTTCCCTGTCATGCTATAAAACCCTTTTCCCGTAACAGGATAACTAAAGGCTGTTTGAGGAAAAAAGACTGTATCCAGCCAATCACCTTTTGCATCAATGAAAGTATGGAAGTACATCATTTCTCTCTTGATTGTTTGTACAGGTTTAGTTGTAATCAGATAACCTAATACACTCACCTCCTTTCCCAAATGCTTTTCAATTTCATCAGCGGGTAGGTATTTGTCAGGATCATCATCTGCAAGCTCAAATACATTGCATACAGGAAAGCCGATCAATTCAATTTCATCTATAGCATCATCAAGCGGTTGTTGGTTTAGAGTAGGCAATTGAAATGCGATAGGTGTTTCTTTAAACAATAAGCTGTCAACACTATGCTTACTGCTTTTCTTTTGCAGAAAATTGGCTTCCCATAATAGTTCCTTTTTGTTCTTGCCAGAAAAACGGAAAGCACCAATGCGAATAAGAATATTTAGTTGTTCAATGCCTGGCTTGATGCGTTCTATAAAATCCTGTAAGTGGTAATAGTTTCCATTTTTTGTTCTCTCATCAATCATTTGCAACATCATTGCTTCTTCTAAACCTTGTACGTGGATAAATCCTATATATACATCAAAACCATCAATAGACGTGAGATAATCACTTTCGTTTATACAAGGCAAATGAAGAACCGCACCTGTTTTTTTTAACTCATGGAAGTACAATTCCCTTGAATAAAAGCCACCAAAGTTGTTGATAACAGCTACCATAAATTCCATTGGGTAGTATGTCTTTAGAAAGAGGCTTTGATAACTTTCAACAGCAAAGTTTGCCGAATGTGCTTTAGAGAAAGAATAACCACCAAAGCTTTCTATCTGTCGCCACACTTCATTAGTAATATGGTCAGGATATTCTTTCTCCTTGCATAACCTGAAGTACTTTTCCCTTATCTGTTCAAACTGTTTATGTCCACGATATTTACCGCTCATTGCCCGTCTTAATACATCAGCTTCCGCCATATCTAAACCTGCGAAGTGATGCGCCACTTTTATTACATCTTCCTGGTAAACCATTACTCCATATGTTTCTTCCAGCAGTTCTTTCACCTTTGGATGCAGGTATTCAAACTTGTCAGGATTATGAAACCGATAAATGTATTGCTTCATCATTCCGCTTTGTGATACACCAGGACGTATTATAGAAGATGCAGCGACAAGGGTTATGTAATCATCACATCTAAGCTTCTTCAACAGTTGCCGCATACCAGGACTTTCAATATAAAAGCACCCGATAGTATCTGCGTTTCTTATTTGGGCGGCAACCTTTTCATCCGTCTTAAATTTTTCTATATCATGTATATCTATAGATAGCTTCTTGTTTTCTCTTACCAGTTCCAATGTTTCTTTGATATGACCAAGTCCTCTTTGAGATAGAATATCTAGTTTGAATAACCCTACCTTCTCTGCCACGAACATATCAATTTGTGAAGTGTAGAAACCTTTTGGTGGAAGTGCGGTTACAGTATATTGATAAATAGGTTCATCGCTTATAAGCATACCACCGGCATGAACACTTAAATGCTGTGGGAAGTTTTTAATAAGGTTGCCATAATAGTAGATTTGCTTTTGTATTTTATCATCTTTAAGTTTTGAACCTTCTAACTGATCTATTTCTTCTTTAGGTAAGCCAAATACTTTTCCTAACTCACGAATAACAGCACGGCTTTGAAAGGTTACATAAGAACCTAATAAACAAACATGCTCCCTGCCATAACGTTTGAAAATGTAATCAATCATTTCATCACGATCCTTCCAGCTAAAGTCAATATCGAAGTCAGGGGGAACAGAACGAAAAGGATTTAAGAACCTTTCAAAATACAAGTCAAGTTCAATAGGGTCAACATCAGTTATTTGCAGGCAAAAGGCAACAATAGAATTAGCTCCGCTGCCACGCCCAACATGAAAAAAAGTCCTGCTTTGTGCATACCTTATAATATCCCATGTAATAAGGAAGTATGCGTTAAATCCTAAATCATTAATAATCTTTAGTTCCTTAATTACCCTGTCTTTTGCCTTTTTATTTTTAGTGCCATAGCGTCAGACTGTGCAAAAACTATTTTTTTCACTTTTCTTTTCTATGTTCTGTGCTGCACAATCATCGATTGGATAGCTTATATGCTGTTTGATAATATTTGTTATACCGCTGTTCTTATTCTATATAGTTCACGTGTGCCTAATAATCTTGAAACAGCCTTTTTTATTAAGTTATAAGCAGGTTTCCATTGTGTTAACCTGCTTATTAATTCATTTATGCCAAGTATAGACATAGCTCGCCTTAAGTTATACATCGTAAAAATTATTGCCATCTCTCCATTTACTTTTTTGAGACCTTTTACTAAGGTGTAGATGTAACCCCAGCTTCGTTTCAGGGTTCCAAAAGGGTGTTCTGATATCTGCTGACGTTGTTTATAGATAGCAGGATTTTCATTTACTCTTTTATTGTTTTCATCTATTACATCCTGGTACTCACTTCGATCTATTGATCGTGATTTTGCCCGGGTGCAAAGACTTTTAAAAGGGCAGCATGAACACGCTGTTGTTCTATAGGTTTTTACCACGTAGCTTGTTCTGTCTTTTCTTCCTTTGATATATTCTTTACCATTGGTTGTAAGTTCACATCCGGCAGGACAGGTATAAGTATCGCTTTTTTTATCGTAAATAAATTTATCAGTATAGTACGCCGGGTTTGTTTTGTCCGACCTGTCTCTTGGCTGAGGATAAGCTACAACCGTAATAATATTATTTTCTTTTGCTGTCTCAAGTTGTTTTCCAACATGATAACCTTTATCAGCTAATACGATAAGTTGTTTTGCTTCAAGTACCTCTTTTGCCTTAGCAGCCATCGGGCTTAATTGTCCCTGGTCGCCTTGATTGATCGTATCAAAATCTACCACCAGGCTATGTTTGCTATCATTAGCACATTGTACATTATAGCATACATCTGTTATCCTGTCTTTAATGGGAAGTGACCGGCTATCGGCATCTGCAGTGCTGATTTGCTTTTCTTCACGTTGTTGCAGTACAGTTTGCAAGTCCTCATATTTTGTTTTTCTGGTGGCAAGGGTTTTAAGCTTTTCTGCTATTTGTTTTTTGTTGAGTTCAGCAGCCTCTTTGTCTTCGGTTGCATCGCACTGCTCAAGCTCCACAATATAGCTTTCTGCTTTGGCTTCGATATACTCTAAATGCTTCTTTAATTTAGCCTCATTGTAATTGTTGCTCTTATTATTCTGTGCTCTTATTTTAGTTCCATCTATTGCCACAACTTCTCCTCCTAACAGGTCTTCTCCCTTTAAAAAGGAGACAAACATTTTAAAAGATTTTTTTAAAGCCACCGGATTATCTTTTCTAAAATCTGCTATGGTATGATAGCCCGGTTTTAATTGATGAAGCAACCACCACAGCTCTACATTACGGCAACATTCTGCAGCCAACCTTCGGGAAGATCGTATACGATTGAAGTAACCGTAATAATAAAGCTTAAGCATATCACTTGCCTGATAAATGGGACAGCCCTCTTTATTAGCTTTGGTTTTTGTAAACCCAAGTTGTTTTAAATCAAGATGATTTACAAATAGATCAATCAACCGGACAACACTGTCCTCTCTGATCTCCATATCAAGGCTGATCATCCACATCTGTTCACGTGATATTCCTTTTTGTATGTTCATAGTTTACATAGACAACAATCTCTCTGCAAAAGATTCCTCATTTAAAACTTGTGCATAAGTCAACCCGATTTTTTACTTTTAGTTATTGCACAGTCTGACGTTGCTTCATTCCATCCATTGCAAGTTTTTCAAGCAACACCCTGTCATCATTTTTTTCTGCAGAATAAACTTTCTTTGTTTTATCAGTATGAAATTCCAGATCAATAGAGCAGCTATCAAGAACCTTTAATGTATTGGTAAGAATGGAAGGATATTGTGAGAAGTCTTTAACAAGTGAAGATTGAGGCACAAACTTTTCATGTGGCTTAGCTATATCTTTTTCCTCCTGCTTACTTAGTATAATATTCTTGTCAATTGCTCTAAGCAACCTGTGAACATTATACATTGGTTTGTCTTTAAAAGTAACAGGTTGTCGTATTAGATATTTATTAGAGTAAGCATTTACATTAAGATTATAAAGTTTATTTACTTCTGTTGGTTGTATACCTATCAGTTCATTGCTTCTAAGTTCTTCGGGTTGCAGAACATTTAATGCATATATCACCAATACATCTTCACTAAATTCATGTCGAACAGGAAAATCCGTTTTCGTTTGAACATGTTCAGAAATGAAACGATTGATTTGTTGGAAGCCTTTATTATTCTTCGCTAATAAAATATAAAGGAAAATGCTATCGTTCCTGATCTCTGCACCTGCAACCGGTTTGATAGAATTTTGTTTGCAATAATCAACAAAGTCCCATACATCGCACGTACTATTAATATTGGTTAATGCAATGGCATTAGCTCCAACTTCAACAGCAGTCTCTACCAGTTCTTCTGTTTCAAACGTGCCGTATAAAAAGCTAAACCGCGTTTTACAATTGAGATACATTGGATATTCTCATTTAAATTGCCTTAATGATTTTTCTACTTTTTGTTTATCATCTCTCTTTCCATCAAAACCTGCTGCTCGTATTAAAAACTGTTCTCCATACTGATGTTTGATACTATCTATTGCCTGGTAAAGGCTTACTGTTTCCTGTGTATCATCAAAAAGACTTATCTGGTAATTGCCCGGAACAAGGTGGCTGAAACGAACACCTATCAGCCTTACAAGTTGTCGTCTTTTATACAGTTTATTAAATAGCTCTTTTGCTTTAGCCAACAACACATGATCTGCAGCGGTATATGGTATAGTTGCTTGTATGGTTTCCGTTTGAAAATCACTGTAACGAAGCTTAACTGTTATGCATCCTGCAAGCTTGTTTGTATCACGAAGCTCAAATGCAATTCGTTCAGTCATTCGCACAATCTCTTTATGCAGAAAACTTATGTCAATGGTATCGCTTTCAAAAGTGTTTTCCGTTCCTATGCTTTTTTGTTCATGGTAAGGTACTATTGGTGTTTCATCTATACCGTTTGCTCGCCTCCACAATCCTATGCCGTTTTTACCTAACAGATTTGTCATCATCTCAACAGGTATTTGGCTTAAAACACGAATAGTATCTACACCCATTCTCCTTAATAGCTCACTTGTTTTATCGCCTACCATTGGCATCTTTTCAATAGGTAGTGGTGCAAGAAATTCCTTTTCCTCCCCAAACGCAATTTCAAGCTTACCGTGCGGCTTTACTTCATTAGTAGCTACCTTGCTTATTAGTTTATTTGAAGCAAGCGCATAAGAAATATTAAGTCCACTTTCCTTTTCAATTTTATTTCTAAGTTGCATCGTGTATTGTGAGCAGCCAAAGAATTTATCCATGCCACTCATGTCAATGTAGAATTCATCAATAGAGGACTTTTCAAATAAAGGCACCTGATCTGCAACTATATTAGTAACAAGCCGTGAATACTTTGAATAGCTGTCCATATCTCCACGAACGATAAACAGTTCAGGACAAAGCCTTGTAGCAAGCCTAACGGGCATGGCACTTTTTACACCGAACCTCCTTGCTTCATAGCTGCATGAAGCAATTACTCCCCGGTCGCTATGACCACCAACTGCAATAGGTCTTCCTTTCAAGCTGCTGTTTTTCAAACATTCAACAGAAACGAAAAAGCTATCCAGATCGAAATGGGCGATATGTCGGAGAGTGGAAATCATAACGGGAAAACAATATTACTAAATTTTTTAGCAATGTTTGCAAGGTTTTATCCTATTATTTGATGAAGGGGATAGTTTTACTATTACCTGTTACCAAAATACTCCATAAAAGAGTAAGATAAGTTATATACTTTTAAAGAATAGGAAACCAAGTGGAACAAGGTTTCCTATTGCATTTATATTGATATTTATTTATACTCTTTTTATACTTTACCTAAGTAGAATAATAAATTCTTTAATTTAAAGATATAGAAGCAGGTGCGGCGTTTAGTATTTGGGCAGAAACACAATCCTCATACTTTTTAAAATTATTTGCAAACTGTTCTGCCAGGTTTTCTGTTTGTTTATCATATGCCCCTTTGTCGGCCCAGGTGTTTCGGGGGTTTAAAATATCTGCTGGTACACCCGGACAAGTAACCGGTATCATTACGCCAAAAACAGGATGGTTCTGAAAAGCAACACCATCCAAATTTCCATTTAAAGCCGCAGTAATCATAGAACGGGTGTATTCAATATTTATGCGCTTTCCAATGCCGTAAGGTCCACCGCTCCAACCAGTATTTATAAGCCATACTTTCACGCCTTGTTCATTTAATTTCCTGCCCAACATTTCTGCATAAAAGCCGGGATGCAACGGCAAAAATGGAGCTCCAAAACAGGCGCTAAAAGTTAATTTCGGTTCTGTAATGCCTACTTCGGTTCCAGCCACTTTTGCCGTGTAGCCACTTATAAAATGGTACATTGCCTGACCTGTAGATAGTTTACTGATGGGTGGCAATACACCAGTAGCATCGCAGGTAAGAAAAAATATATTCTCCGGGCTTTTCCCAATGGATGGTATTAATGCATTATTGATAAAATGTAATGGATAGCTAACCCTTGTATTTTCAGTAATAACGTTGCCGGAATAATCTATCCGGTTAGTTCCATTTATGAAAGTTACATTTTCAACAAGAGCTCCGGAACGAATAGCTTCGAATATGTCCTTTTCTTTTTCCTGACTAAGGTTAATGGTTTTTGCATAACAACCTCCTTCGAAGTTAAAGATGGTATCAGCTACCCAGCCATGTTCATCATCACCAATTAATTTACGTTTTGGATCAGAGCTTAGGGTTGTTTTGCCGGTGCCACTTAAGCCAAAGAAAATAGCCGTATTGCCATCTTCTCCCATGTTGGCGCTGCAATGCATACTTAATACTCCTTTTTCATACGGCAGTATATAGTTAAGGACTGTAAAAATTGCTTTTTTAATTTCCCCTGTATATGCGGAACCGCCAATAAGAATAGTTTTATGGGCAAAAGATACAATGGTGAAATTTTTATTTCTTGTACCGCTTGTGCGTGGGTCTGCTTTAAATCCCGGAGCCTGTATTATTTGCCAATCTATATTAAGCAAAGTAGATTCATTATCTGCTGGCCGAAGAAACAGATTATGGACGAATAAATTGCTCCATGGACTTTCATTAATTACTCTAATGTTAAGGCGGTAATCAGGGTGGGCACATGCATAACAATCTCTTATCCATACATCTTCTTTATTGCTGAGGTACTCCAATAATTCTTTCTTCAATTGTAAAAAATATTTCTCTTCTATGGGAATGTTGAACTTGTTCCAGTCAACATTTTTTTCAGTGTAACGGTCTTTAACCAAAAAACGGTTTTCCGGACTACGCCCTGTGAATTCGCCGGTACTAATAATCAGTGCACCTGTTTCGTTTAACTCACCCTGCTTCAGAAAAAGGGTTTGTTGAATTAACTCCTGCGGGGAGAGTTGGTAATGAAGATTTGCGACATTAAATAAGTCAGCTGAAAACAGTTTTTCTTCTTTAAGCATCATAGGAATACCTTTCATATACAAGCAATTATTTGATGAGAAACAAATGTATTATTTAGATTTCATCTAATAAAATTCGGGATAACTTCTCATGATTTGACAAAATCAAATAAAACTAAGATATATTGAATATTGTCTAAATATTTATTCTTTCAAGCAACGCATTTAATTCATGCTTTGTAGCATCATAATATATCTTTTAATTTTTTTATAAAAATTATTTAGAAAAGAATTAGAGAATTAGCGGGAATTATTAAACGACAACAAAGTGACTTATTAAATGAATTATTTTATGAGGCAGTAAGAAGGTGCAACTCTTTTATTTTTAACAGGAGCAATGTGATAATGTCTTATTAATAAAACCTTTTTATGCAATTAGGAATAGTTAATCTTCAAACTTATTCAATAGAGGAATTTAAAGAAGATATAATTCGTCTTTATCTGTTTTGCCAATTTTATCAAATTCCAGTTCTTTTACCTGTTGAAGTAAGTCATAAGCTATTTCTCCTGAACACTTTTCAAGTAGTTCACCTTTAGTCAACTCTTCTCCTTTTTCTAAATAAGCTTTTAGTGGATCATAGTTTACTTCAAGAAACTTTGAGAATTTATACTTCATAAATAAAGACTTTATTGCACAAATCTACACTAACAATTTTGCCGGTTAGTAACGTAAGACCGGTAAAATTTAAGGCATATGCTGTTTAGCTGTATTTTGAAATTATTCAAAATGTTACTAATTATTTTAGTATTCAATTTCAATTGCATACTTTTAACCCATATTACTATAAGCTACTGAAATACAACTTATGAAAAAAATATTACAATACTTTACGTTGTTAGCTGCCCTTATCCTGTTTCTTCAATCTTGTATAAAAGATATTTCCGAGCCGGTTTCCGGGAAAAATGTAAAAAATGATAAGACCTCTACTTCACGCTCTTCCTCTGAGAATTTGGCTATGGGTAATCCAAGCGGCGCTGTTGCCGACCCTTATTACTATTGGGATTATCTGATGGTAAAAACGCAGTATGCTTTAAGTTATCACAGGGATCGTGGTACCCCCAACTGGGTAAGCTGGCATCTTAATTCTACCTGGTTCGGTAGCGCGCCAAGACAGGACAATTTTAGCGCTGATGCTACATTACCTTCAGGATGGTACCGGGTGCAAAGTACGAGCTATAGTGGAAGTGGTTTCGATCGTGGACACAATTGTCCTTCAGCAGACAGAACTTACAGTGTAGCTGACAACTCCGCTACTTTTTTAATGACCAACATGATACCTCAGGCACCTAATAATAATCAGCAAACATGGGGTACCCTTGAAGATTACTCACGTACATTGGTAAATCAGGGAAATGAATTGTACATAATTATGGGTAGTTACGGCACAGGCGGCACAGGAAGCGCAGGTACGTTTAATACGATTAACAACGGCCATGTAACAGTTCCAAATCGTATCTGGAAAGTAATTGTGGTATTATCCCAAGGTACAAATGATGTCAGCCGTGTAACTACAAAGACAAGGATTATTGCTGTTAATACGCCTAATAGTAATACCATCAGTTCAGCATGGGGAAGTTATCGTACTACAGTAGATGCAATTGAAGCTGCAACAGGATATAATTTGTTGTCTAATATTTCTGCCAGTATACAAAGTGTGATTGAGGCTAGAGTAGATAGTGGCCCTACTCAATAGCCTATACATAAGTAATATAGAGGAGTCGTTTTCGAGGCTTTTATGTTTCAATTAGTTTGGTGCGCAGCCCACCAAACGATCCATCTTTTAGCTTGCCGATGGCAAAAGCATCAATTTTAATACGTCCTATACGATATACTTGTATATCGCTGAGTTTCTCTTTTAAAGTATCTTGTAAACGTTTAAAGCGTTGTGCAATGTCATGTTGTTCTACAGTTGCATCAGGATCAATCCTAGTCATGTTACGTAGAAAATAATCAAGTGTTGTTTTTTCTATAGCCGTACCTGCAGGTTTGTTTGCTAATCCTAATAATTGGTTTTCTATCGAATCTGCTTTTTCCAAATGGACTATTTCAAAAGGATAGTCTGATTCGCTTAAAAAAAATAACCCTTGTGCCGCTTGTTGTATTTGTTGTAGTTCAGTATTCATAAGAGGTAAAGTTAAGCAACGAAAGTATAGTTGAAAAAATACACCTCAAATTGGGTATGTTTAAGCTAAGAACAATGATTAGTGAATTATGAATAACATTAACAGAGGAAAATATGGCTCAAAGGAAATTTTATCAGTGGTGAAGGAATATTAGACAACTTGAGTTATGCTAGTTATATCAAGAATGGTTGGAAGATTTTTATTAGAGAAATGAAAAAAAAATCAGTAGAAGCAGAAAATAGTTTTTATTAGCCGTCAATACTAAATTCATCTTGTATTCCAAAAGTCTGAAAAGCAATCTTCTTATCTAATATAAAGTGTTCATATCCCAATACCGCATTCAAAATACAAGCATTGCGATAAGAACCCATTCCAAGATCAGGAGCATTAAACCCATGAGTATGCAACTCGCCATTCTGCACAAAAATTTCATTGAATGAAGGATCTATAGAATAATTCTCATTAACATCATAAAGGCCGTCTTTATCCCATTGTATGCGATCCTTAATTGCTTCTAAAAATTCGGGCACCTTATATTGGTATCCAGTAGCAAGAATTACTGCTTCTGTAGTTTGAGTAAACGATTGTTCCTTTTCTGCATGAGTAAAATGCAGCTTTATTATGCTGCTTTCCGTTTCCTCAATCTGTTCGAGATTTGAGTTTGTATAAAGTCCTATATTTATTTTCTTGTTGTCAATCGTAAGATGATAGAGGTAATTATATATATCCTCAATTAAAGAAACATTTATTCCTTTATACAGCATATTCTGCTGACGAAGAACGCCCTTTTTCTTATGTGCTGGAAGATGATAAAAATGCCTGATGTAATCCGGTGAAGTCATTTCAAGGGCAAATTTTGATAAGTCCATTGGAAAAAACCTGCTTGACTTTGTAGCCCAGATTAGGCAGTCACTAAAAAGATTATAATGAGGTAAAAGATCAAATACAATTTCTGCAGCACTTTGCCCCGACCCTATAACAGTTATTTTTTTCTTAGTTAATAAAGATTGTTTTTTATATAGATAATCAGATGAATGAAAAATATAAGGGTTATTAATTTGCTGTGCAAATGATGGAAGATATGGTATAGAGCCAATGCCTATTATTAGATGTGAAGCAAATAAATTTTTTGGAAGACCTCTATTATCAGTAGTGATAAGTTCATAACAATTCAACTGGCTGTTAAATAATACGGTCTTAACATGAGTTCCAAACCGCAAGCTGGAAAGCTGGCTTATAACCCATTTACAGTATTGGTTATATTCTTTTCGTGTAACGTAATTAGTTTCCCTAATAGCAAACTGAAAAAGCCGGCTGTTTGATTTCAAAAAAGACATATAACTGAACTTGCTGCAAGGATTGGCGAGTGTTACCAAATCAGCATAAAAAGGAACCTGAATAGTTGAATTTTCAATCAACATTCCTTTATGCCAGTCGAATTCATCACGCTGCTCCAAAAAAATACAGTTAAGAGCAGGGATATCATCGGAGAGAGCTGCAAGGCCAAGATTAAATGGCCCTATACCTATACCTGCGATGTCATAGATTACGGGTCTCATAAATAGGTTTTTTATGATAATTGAGAAGATATTTTTTTATTAGAAGACAGATACCAAATACAAAGGCTGTAATTGTAACCATGCTAATAATTGAAGCGGTTATATTCAATGTCCGGTAATTCAAAACCCCAAGCAACCAAAAAATAATTGTCCATTGAACAAGGTAGACGAGAGTTATGTTTTCACTTAACCAATAGAGCAGTTTAAAGAAACTGTTAGAGGGAACATATAACCACGCTAAATGGAAAACATAAAGCCATACCATAACAAAACCTGTATAATACAGCAATCCACCAGGGCCGCTTTTATAAAAACTTCCCCAATGGAATTGCGGATTAATGGAGCATATAAAACTTCCTGCAATTACTAATACTATTCCAGTTATTATTAGTTTTTTGTAGCGCTTAGCAGCAATCCAATGTCCAATAACAAGACCTGTAAGCGGAAAAACAAGCCATGGAAATACGGGAAAATATACATTTGTTCCATTTGTCCATAAGAGATTGAACAGGTAATTGATTGCGGGATTGTGCGACGATATCCCCCATAATAGAGGTGATGCGAAAATGATTATAATAGATAAGGATGCTGCCCATAACTGATAGTGTTTCAACCTGTACACAAGAGCAAGAACAACTAAAGAAATAGCAGCAAGCTGGAGAATGTCACCGACCAATATTAATTCAATAAATGTCCGCGTGTCTGTACTTATACCATGATCAATTAATAGTTGCTTGGGAATTGTTCCGCTTAGTAAGGGAACAATGAATTTTAGAAAATTTAAGAGGTAGGCGAAGAGTAATAATTTCAAACTTCTTTTGATCGCACTGCTTACATTATTATTTTTTGAAAAAGTAAAGCTTATTCCCATTACAGTCATAAATAAAGGCGCACCTGGTCCTTCAGCAAGAAAAGCAAGTATGCTACCAAGCCAGGAGTAGTGAACTTTCAAACTGCCATAGATGAGAACTGTATGCACTCCAGTCATTATAAATACCGTGAAGCCACGGGCTAAATCAATTTCTTTCCTTCTTATCATTTATAATGTTGTTGAAATTGTGTCTTATTGATCGTATAGATTGCAGCAAGCTTTGAAGACATTTGAAAGTTTCCTACATGTGAAAATCCGCATCGGACTAATAAATTACATGCCTTTATATTATCGCTATCCGGCTCTGCAATAATATTTTCGATAAAAGAATGGGAGAATAAATACTCAAGCATGGTTTGCATTACATAGAACGACAGGTAACGAATTGCTGGAATTATTTCTGGAGTCATTAAAAGATGCAGCCCAATATCATTAACACCCGCCTTGTAAAAATTTGCAACTTCATTTTTTACTACCTTATAAATATCAGCCTGGCATACTTGCTGACGATTGTAAAGACCTATGAAAGAATGCTCGTAACCGCTATTTAAAACTTTTTCAAACGCATCATGCAATTGTTCTTTTGACCCATCCATTTGCCAGAATTTTTTTGCATAAGGCAAATTCACCCATGTATAAATAATATCCAGATCATCCTCATTTAAGGATCTAATCCAAATACTAAATGATTGAGATGGAAAGTGCTTCCTGTATACAATACCTGAAGGATTGTTCTTTTTCAGATGATTGAAGAGTTGGGATGTTGAGTTTAATTCGCTTGTTGAAAACATAGAATAATAATAGGGTTGATGGCTTTTCCTTTACTGAATACTTTGCTTCAATAGTATTTTTCAGTAAATTCAATTATGAATACAAGGACTTTTAGGGGCAACCCGGTCACACTATTGTTGCCTTTGGAGTATCCCTCCTTTCCTTGTATCACAAAGCTATTTCGGTTGTCTCCCTATGAACTATGATTTAGGGAGTAAAAATGAATAAATAGGGATAAAATGGAATTTTTAATAACTACAAAAGGATCAGCTGAAGTCGTTTTATTTCAGGAGTTACCTGATAATCTGAAATCTTATTCGATTGCCGGTGCAAATTGTATTTACGCTCAAGGTGAATTTGGCAATATGATTTTTCAGAATATAGAGGGAAAGGGGTTTAAAATCTGGCACAGTAATTACCTGATGGTGAGTGATACAAGTTTTACCGGAAGGGCAGAGTACGCTGTATTAGAATTACACTTCTCCTTTTTTAAGCATACAGAATACTTTTTAGAAGGAATTGGAAAAACGTCATTATCAGAGGGTCAGTTTAATATAACCTATACCCCGTTTATAAATAATAAATCCTCCTTGTTCGGTGGTAAAAATTATCACACTTTTGATATTCATTTTGAGATTCCCTTTCTACAGAAATTTGCTTTGGGCTCAACGGAGTTGAGTATTTTTCTTGATTCAATTGATAAAGGCAATCCTGGTAATATTACCCCAGAGCCTCACTTTGCTACGCCTGAAATGAAAGGTATAATAAATAGAATTTTGAATAGTCCTTATCATGGAGCTTTGGGGGAGTTCTTTATTCAATCTCAGGTTATTCTCTTATTGCTGGATGTGCTTGCTAAAATAGCAAAGGACAAAATAAACAAAGGCACTATTAAATTATCTGCTTCTGATAAGGAAAGCATTTATGCAGCAAAGGATTATCTCATACTACATATGGATAATCCACCTTCGATTATTCAGCTTGCAAGAACAGTGGGAATAAATGATTACAAACTTAAAAAAGGATTTAAGCAAGTATTCAATACAACGACATTTAATTATCTCGAAATTTACAGACTAAATAAGGCCTTAATCATGGTGAAAGAAACGACGATGCCAATAGCTGAAATCGGCTATACTTTAGGCTTTGCATATCCCACATACTTTACTGCAGTCTTTAAAAAGAAATTCGGCTTTCCTCCAAGCCACTTTAGAAAATAAAGCTATCAACAGTAACCTTATAATATTAAGTTTTATTAATACTCCAAATATTATATGTTTTTATCCCTGTATTATAAGTAGTAAAAGTGCAGTATATACATCTTTACCGAGTGATTAATACTAATGTTTATTTTATTTTTTATTCCAAACTTTTAAGTATGGCAAGAAAGTACTTGCTATCCATAATATGTTTTTGTTTGATCTTTCTATTTGTTTATGCATCTGTTAGTAAACTTGTCGATTTAAAAGGTTTTAGGCATGATATAAACAATCAACCTTTTCCAAATGAGTGGACAGTTTTTTTGGTTGTTACTATTCCAGGTATTGAGCTTGTTACTGTAGCAAGTTTAATTTTTGAAAAAACAAGGCGTTTGGGTTTGTACCTGTCAGCTTTGTTAATGAGTACGTTTACTCTTTATACCATACTGATATTGTTGCGAGTGTTTAAGTATGTTCCTTGTTCATGTGGAGGAGTTTTAAAGCTGCTTACATGGCCGCAGCATCTTGTGTTTAACCTGTCATTTGTTATAGTTGCAATTATAGGGTTAAGGATAGAGAAAAGAACTAAAATTTCTGACCATAATTTCTGCCCATAATTCAGTAGTATATGTTCTTACCAAAAGTCTTTAAAGTATTAGCAAGGCTGGAAGATTCAACCTCATTACGGTGCCAATTCAAATTCATTAAGAAGAGTATAATCAAAAAAACCAAATGTAAATCGAGTGAAGTACAGTAACGAATCTTAAATACTTAAGTATTCTCTTTTTCTAAGAGGGTTTCTTAAAATATTGTTGCAACATGTGCCTTTACCTGCAGTAGGGCAAACAGGAAGAAGCCGAACAAACTGTATAAGAGAGTAGGCAATTTTTTTTATTTAAAATATTTCAATTATGAAAAAGATGAAATTGTTTTTAGTGGCTGCAGTTGTATTAGGCTCTGCAAGTGCATTTACAACAAAATCAGAAACACTAAATGATCCTTTGTTTGTTCCAAACAGGACCCAAACCGGTTATGTTGAATTAACACCGGAAATTGAGGGAGAGGGTCAGTGTATGACGGGTCAGGTTTCATGTACTTTCCTGGACCAGAGCGGCACACCTAACCCAGCAGACGCAGAAAAGGTGTGGATTTATAATTAATCAATAAAGCAGTTTTAAGCACGATAGTAATAAGAATATTGATTATTTATTATTTCAGAATTAATGAGAGGCTGTCTCAAACTAGAGATAGCCTCCTATTATTCGTATTACAAATCAAAAAAAATCATTTAGATAATTTTATAGCTATCATTTATTAGCTACACTTATAAAGGAATGTGGCGTACTATTATTCTTCAATGCTTCTTTAATGATGTCAATAAACTTTAAGGTAGAACCCGGATTTGAGGGTCTTGTGGGAGTTGAATCAAATATTTTTCCACTTTTATCAATAATAATCAGTTGTGGAACACCTTGAAAACCATAAAATTTAATTGAAGGGTGTTTTAAGCCCTCACCACCGGTATATAGATTTATCATGCCGGAAGAAGTGTAAATGTTACTTTTTAAACTCTTTAACCATACTTTCTTTTCTTCATCTATAGATATAGTTATAAAAGCTACGCTATCATTATTTCTAAACAGGTCATACACTGGCTTCACGCTTTTACCCAATGCAATACATGCGCGGCAGCCAGATATCCAATACTCCAGTACAACCACTTTGTTTTTAAATTCTGTTAACATTACCTGTCTTCCCGTAGAATCTTGAAGTGAAAAATTATAAGCAGGTTTACCCCTGGCACTTCCCTGAAGGAGGTTCAATACTTTTATAAAATCGGGATGCTTAATAACACTGAGCGATTTAAATTTTATTGAATCGTTCCCCGGGACTATTCCTTTTATGAAACAGGTAGTAATTAGTTTCTCTTTTAAAATACCAGAATAATTATCGTTTAGGACGTTAATGAATTGAGTAGCATTTAAACCGGTCTTCCAGGGTTTAAATTCATTAATTTTCATCAGCAAACTGATTTTCTCTTTTTCAAATAAAAAATCAGAAAAGTTTTTTGAGTAAATAACTAAGGCAGCATTGGCAGTATCTGCTTTTTGTCCCTTCAATTCATCTATAAAATATCTGATAACTTGCTTTTGTCTTATCGTATCATTTTTCATAATACTCATATAGAAGCCTATATCGTAATAACGGTTCTCCCATTTTTCTCCGATGCAGTCCGCCTTCAAAATAGTGAAGGCTCCATTTGAAAGTTTACTTTTGTATTTACTAAGTATATCTATCTCTTTTTGAACTGAAGAATCCGTGGACAACTGAGTATTAGTTAAAAAGGTATAATAATCCTGAAGCCTGGTCAGATTAACTAATGGAGCTGAGGATTTCTTTTCTTTCATTTTTTTTATCTCATACTGACATTTAAATTTATCAGACCCTATGCCGCTAAATTCGAGTTGAAATTCTTTTGATGTTATATAAATGCTATCTCCCTTCTCAATTAAATAAGTACCCATAAACTGTGTCTTATTATTGCGCTTATAGCTTATAGAAATGTAACGTGGATGATTTGCTGAAGGGAATTTGAAAGAAAAATATCCTTGCTTTAATTTACTCGTGTAGTTTACTGCATCTATATAATTTCTCGCTTGGAAATAAACAGGATAATGAAGTTTTAGAACAATAGAATCAACACTCTCAAAATTATCAAGCCTGCCATTAATGATAACCGGTAATGTCTTTTTCCTAACCGGATTTCTGCCGTGCCCGGTTAACGCGTCACTATTATAAGCAATGAAGAAAAGTACCAGTAAAAGATATAATTTTTTAGAGCTGTGCTGTATTTTCATGGTAATTTTTTAAAAGTTTTTCTGTTTCTATCTGGGATTTTGTTCAAGGCCGGTAAATTGGATTTCGTTTTCCGGAATTGGATAAACATACCTGTTGTCATTGGGAGGAAGTATATAGGTTTGATTATTTACAATCCTATAGATAGCTTTTGCAAAACGGGTATCTTTATTCAATCTCCTTAAATCTTCCCAACGAATGTTTGCGGTAAAAGGCAGTTCCTTTCTTCTTTCCAGTAGGATTTTATTCAATGCATCATCAGCATTTGTTGCAGTTAATGGTAAAAAAGTCCCTGTCTTCCATCTTTTAATAAGTAAAGCATTTATGTCGTTAAGGGCAGCAGTGGTATTACCAAGACGGGCATTTACTTCAGCATGAATTAAGTAAATTTCATTTATTCCTAACCCCGCAAACGGGTAGACATTCCCGGTATAGGATCCTCTGAAATTTATAACCCCATTTCCGGCATCTTTATAGAAAACAGAATGCCTGAGGTCGTTTGCGCTGTAAGACCTGTATAACAAAGAGTCGGTTATAAAACCGCTTCCCGACATGATACTGTAAGTTGACAGTTGTGCATGAAAGATCACTTCTTTATTATCATTTTGAAAGGTGGGCAAAGGATAGGTGGAGGTGGTATTTAAAGAATTAAAATCTATAAGAGAATTATTTGCATTTAAAACCAAAGCCGACTTTTGCCCGGCCATAACATAATCTTCCATGTTTAAATACACTTTTGACAGTAATGCATTTACAGCCGGTTTTGAAGGTTGTGTTTTGTAAGCAGGTGTTTCTGGCAGTAAGCTTTCCGCTTCATCCAGGTCTTTTATAATTTGGTTATATGTTTCTGCTACAGTACCCCTGTTGATTCTATCATTAACATCAGGTGTAAGTTTTAAAGGAATACCGGGTAAGCTATTTGCTGTAGTTGCTGAAAATGGTTTGGTAAAAAGTGCAGCAAGATTATAAAAACCCATAGCCCTGTAGAACAAAGCGCTTCCCTTAACAGTATTTAAAACCTGCTGTTCTGACGGCTGAACTTTCAATCGGGTTATTCCATCCAGAACAAGGTTAGCATAGGCAATCATTTGATAAGAAGTGCGCCAATCAGATGAATTAGCACCCTCAAAAATATCTGCAGCCCATACGTATGCATTCCGTTCGGTAGTAGACTTTGATTGCCATGTTGCCGTAGTAACATAGTAATTGTCTGAACCAACTAATCCCAGAGACGGATAAGAAGCATTCATAACTCCATCATTATTCAACAGGGCCTGGTAATCCTGTAATTTAGACGGAGTGACATCATTTTTATTTGACTTTTTATTCAGCCATTGATCCTGCTTTTTGCAGGAAATGATGGCTATTGTAGCGAAGAGAAAGAATAATTTTTTCATTATGAATGATTGAAGGTTAAAAGGATGCTTTAATACCAAATGAAAAGGCTTTCGGTTCGGGTATAGCGTAGGCAGTTACATAATCAGGATCAAGACCTGCATTGTTTGCTTTCCAGAGAAGTGTGAGGTTAGTAGCATATAGATAGACCTGCAAGGTTGAAAAAGGCATCTTCTTCCATAGCACTTTATCGAGGTCGTAACTGGCATTAATATATTGTAGCCTTACATGATCTCCTTTTTGTACTAACACAGAGGAACTCTGGTAAAAACTGTTACGATTGTCGTTAGATGGATACGATAATGATGGAACATTTGTATATTGTTCATCTCCTGGTTTTTGCCATCGTGCCGAATAGTCTTTGTGAAGAAAGTTAGCTGTTAAAGCATTCTGATAATTTAGGCTTACAGAACTTTTTCTAAAATAATAACCTGCCTTAAAAGAAACATTCAATTCTAATGAAAAGTGTTTAAAAGAAAATGTGTTTCTGATTGCTCCGAAATATTGAGGTCGTGCAGAGCCATGAAATTCAATATTATCAGGTGTTGCAGTTTTTATAATGTTCAGGTAGTCTTTACTTACATTCCCATCCAGGTAACCCATAGGATCACCAGTTTCAGGATCGAGACCAGCCCACTTATAACTATAAATGCCAAACAGTGGTTTGCCCGCTACCGGGTATAAGCTTGCTATAGCTGATGTACCAGATAAAGGATTGAAGTTAACCAGGTAAGAAGAAGTGAACTCCTGATCGTACTTAATTACTTTATCCTTTAAATGAGTTAACAAAACACTTGTATACCACTTAAATTTCCTGTCAATTATTTTGCTGTTTACAGTAATGTCAATTCCGGCTGTACGGTTCTGTGCAGAGTTACCCTTGAAGCTGCTAAAGCCTGCGGATGGCGCCAGGGGAACACTTTCTATCAGATCTAAGCCTTTTTTCAAAAAGGCTTCAACAGAACCATTTATTAGGCCTCCTTTGGTGCCAAAATCTATCGCAAGGTTTATGTTACTTACTTTTTCCCATCTTAATTCGGGGTTAGGTGGATTGGTTACAATAGCATATTGAGACCCTGTAAGATTACTGGAAAAGTACAAACCTGTAAGATAGGCTGAGCCATTATATACATTACCATTAAAACCATAAGTTGTTCTCAATTTTAAATAAGGTAGCCAGGTCAACTTATAAAATGGTTCTTTATTTATGTTCCATGCAATGCCTGTTGACCATAAGGGTGTGATCTTGTCGTTGGTTTTTACACCAAAAATATTAGCACCATCTTTTCGTCCGCTTAATGAAAATGTATATCTTTTAAGAAACGTATAAGCTGCATTCGCAAAATAAGAGATATAACGATTGGTATTACCTGACACATCACCTTCCGGTCTTGGGATAGTAGTAGTACCGGATGGATTGATAGGCAGTGACGTCCTGAAATCAATATTTGTAACTGCTGTACCAAATTCATCATCGTAACCGTATGATCTTCGTGAATAACTACCTGATACTATTTCCCTGATCTCAGCGCCGGCAATGGCTGTTATTTGATGTGCGTTGATGGTTTGGTCATAATTTAATTGCCCGCGTAAGGTATTGGTGTTGAGCTCAAGGTTTCTAAGATCAAGAATGCCACCTTTAGGTAATGGATAAGTAATAGCACCGGTAGCAATGTTTCTTACTGAAAATTTATTAACGAGATCACGGGTATAATATGTATTTAAACTTTGATAGTTACGTCCCGTTGTTGTTTGCTTCTCGTATTGGTATTGTAACTGCCCGTTTAATACTGTATTCACTTTGTATTTAACAGAACTGCGTAACAGGATGCTATATGTAGTCGAAGTATTATCAGCATATTTTATCTCATCCAAAGGACGATATTGCCAATCTAAAAAGCCTAATTTCTGCACGCTATCAATAAAGGCGGCCCGATAATCACGTACTATCGGCAAGGCGTTTCCTTCTGCATCTGCAAGCCGGGCATATGGGTATGGTGCGCCGGCAGCGGTTATATTTGAGGATACTGAACCATAAGCCTGCTGGTTGCTTGAAACAGTGTTATTTTGATTGAAGATAAGCCCACCGTTTATTTCAAGATTTTTAACTGGAGTGAATGTATTGAAAGAATTTATGGTTATACGATTGTATCTGTTACCTGCCAGTTTATCAGTATTGTTATCAAAGCCGACAGAAAAAAAGTATGCATTATTATTTCCACCCCCACTAATGTTGACTGCATGTTGCTGCCTGTTACTTTTTTGGTATACATATTTTAGAAAGTCGTATCTAACATCTATATTCCGTAAATTTTCTAACTGTTGTTCGGCAAACTCCGCAGTAACCTCTCCACTTCTTCTTTTTGCAAGAATATCAATTACAGGGGTAAGCGCTAACCTGTTGGTGGTATTATTTATAGTGGCATTGTAAAAGCCCTGGTTGAATAATAATTGTTCAATTTCTATAAAGCCTGGTGCATTTAAATAATTAGGACTGTAAAATAAGTCGGGCTTATTTATGAGGGTGATATTGCTGATTAATTGCACCCTTAACCGTTGGTTAGCCCGTCCCTTTTTTGTAGTAATAACTATTACTCCGTTACCGGCACGTGCACCCCAAATGCTGGCTGCTGCTGCATCTTTTAAAACAGTAATGCTTTCTACATCATTCGGATTAATGTTGTTTACATCACCCTCGTAAGGAAAGTTGTCTACTATTATTAAAGGATCGGCGCTTACCTTATCATCTATAGTGCTGCGACCTCGAATGCTAATGCCAAGCTTTTCATTGCTGGTAAGTTTGTTCCTGTTAAAAATAAGTCCACTGGTAATGCCATCTAACCTGTCAAGTATATTAGTGCTAATCCGCCGGTTTAGCAGTTCATTGTTTATTTGTACAAATGAACCTGTTGCTCTTTCCTTCGGTATTGTTTGATAGCCCGTACTTACAGTAACGTCATCTAATTGTGCCGCTGTTTTAACAAGCGCAATTATCAATGGCGAAGCAGTATTTTCATCTACTGCTATTCGTTTGGTTTCGTAGCCAACATGAGTTACTAAAATTGTATCAGGTCCTGTCTTTATAGGCAAAACGAAACTGCCTGAAGCAGTTGTGGTTGCACTTGTTTTGCTTGATAAAAGTATAAGCGTAACTCCTTCAACAGGCTCTTGTGTAGTTGATGTCACTATCCGTCCGGTTATGGTTTTGTTTGTTTGCCCGTAAATGGTAAGTAAAGGCAATAGTATGGCTGTTAAGCCGGTAATGAATTTCATTAGCTTAAGATGTAATTATCTTTTTAGATTTTTGTGATACCAGTTACAGTACTTTACTCAGCCTGGGTTGCGTTACTCCTGTACTTTTATCAATTCTATCGTGCTGGTTTTAATCTAAGGGAATGGCGGAATAAAAAGTGTGGTTTGCTAACAGTGGCAACCAATGCAAATGCAATGGCTGCCATGCCCTTTTATTTACACAAGAGATTAAGGGCGCTGTCAGGGGAATTCATAAGATAGCTACTCACCAGGCTTGTGCTTTAGCACGAAAATTTTAAGCAGGTATATACTATACGAAAGGCGGTATTGAACAGTGCTTTTTGATACCTGTAAAGCCTCTGCCATTTGGGTACGGTTAAGACCTTTATAAAAATGCAGGTAGCTTACTTCTTTGCATTTTTCTGGCAATTGATCTATCATCTTCTGAAAATAACCTGCATCTTCCGCTTCAATAATTTTTTGCTCGATTGAGGGGGTAAAAGTTTCGGTATTATACATTCTGCTCATAATTACGAAAAATAAGGGGGAAGCAGAATATTGCGAAGGAATAGTAAAAAGAGCGGGGCTCATTTTTTCATTACTGAGACCTGAGAATATGTCCCCATAAATATAATAAAATGAGCACCCGCTTTTAAAAAGGTTGTATGCTGTTGCTAATTGTCTCATAACATTGGAATTTCTCAGGCTCCAGTAATGAGATGAAAAGCATTTGCAATATATAAAAAAAAATTTAGAAAAGTACATCATAATGGGTATATTATTTTATGCCCATTATAAAGGGTTGTTTATGATATATCTATCATGTTTATTGCATGATGGCTAAAAAAGGAAAGCTATTAAGAAAAAAAGCGACTCTCGGGCATTTTGACCATGATGATTTTTTAGAAAAGTTAAGCAAGCGAATAAAAAAATTAAGAAAGCAAAATGGCTTTAAATCTTATGAGCTTTTTGCTTATGATATTGAAATATCAAGGGCTGGAATGTCTAAGTATGAAGCCGGTACTTTTGACGATATCAGATTAAGAACATTGCTGAAAATTATAGATGGATTAGAAATAACTCCTAAAGAGTTTTTTTCAGAAGGATTTGACTGATGATCCGTTTATAATGTTATTGAAGCAATTTTCTCACACATATCTGTTCCACTATTATTTTCATTTTGTCAACTCTATTTATGAGAGCAGTAAGTTCATCTTCTGAAATTTCATAATCATCCTTATATCTGGCATCTATATATCCACGTTTTAAGAGGTCAAACAAATGCTTCTCTTGTTTATTTGCCTCTATAGGGAATACCAAAAATAAATCTTCGGATAAATGCTTAGCGTGCTTCCTTAGCTTTAAGAGATTATGAGTTTTAGGCTTGTATCCTGTAAATACTAATAAAGTTGTATAATAAAAACGTTCGGTGGACTGATGTAAAAGAAAAGCCGCATCATTTAATGGCTTCTTATCATTAATTAATTTCTCAAAGCCATGTTTTGCAAAACCTAAAAAATTGTCGGCAGTATTATACCAGTTATTAAAATATCTCTGTGAAATCTCTTTCATTTCTGAAGGAGTAAGTTCTCTTGGATTAGCAAATCGAACATGTGAAGTATCATAAAGTAAAATTCCTTCATTTACTATGTCTGTGAAAAAATACTGCCCAAATTCCAATCCTTCATTTACATAATCTATAGTATGTACTTGAAGATTTATAGGAGACTTATACTGCTGTGTACGAGCCATAACTATATCGTCCAACTCATATTCCTTTATGCTATTATCTTTTGTAACCACCAGGAAATCATAATCGCTAATGTACTCATACAAAATCCCATCTTTACCTGTATACCGATGTTCTACGTAGTTTCCCTTTGCATAGCTCCCAAATAATACAATCTTTTCTGGCGCAGCTACTTCTTTGATTATCTCCACTATCTCAAGTATCTGCTCCTGTTTTGTATTAGGTAAATGGGAAAAAGAGGTTTTCATGGAGTAAAAATAATTAACTTCAAAAGGAGAAGGAGGATTTATTTATGCAGTTTTAATAAAGTTTAAGCTAACTAATCTTTCCAAAATTAAATGAATGATTTTTAGAAGTAACTAAACTTATCTGAGAAATTAACGAGTGTTATATTATACAATTTGTATAATTTCTTATATTTACATTGTAATACATGGATTACTGGAATGAGAGTAAAAATTCTGGAAGTTAAATCAGGTGCATTAACAAATGCGGAAATCAGAATTGGGAAGGACAGGGAAATGCCATCTATACATCAAAACTGGAGATTTAATTTTGATAAGCATGTAAAAAAGCTTAATTCTACGGGTCTTGTGTTAGTTGCAGAAGGAACTCCTAATATAATTGAAGGTTGTTTAATCTTTGAAATGAAAAATAAGCAAATTCCATATATGGCTTATGTTGAAGCAGCCCCACATAATAAGGGTAAAGAAAGGAAATATGATTATGTGGCAGGATGTTTAATTGCTTTTGCATTTAAGCAAAGTCTTTTAAAAGGAAAGGGGGATTATAAAGGAATGCTGTTTTTTGATGTACAGGAAAGAGAACCGTTAGACCAAAAAAAACTAATGGCTCTCTATAGTAATAAATATCATGCAAAAGCGCTTGATGAAACTACAATGAGTATAATGGATGAAGACGGACAAAAATTAATAAAAGAGTATCTGGAGAGGTAGTTATAAAAAATAAATTATTTACAATATGGTTAATAATATAAAAGATAAGGACAAAGATTTTAATGTTGAAATAGGGCTAAACGATAACACTGAATGGAGCAGGAATAAGTTAGCTAAAGTAAAAGCTTTTATTAAAAGTGAAGCAACTAAAAGACCTCCTGAAAGAAGGTTAAAGAATGAAATTTTAGCGATAAGGTATCAAATGGAAGAGTACTTATCTGAAATTGAGTTAGACGAAGGAAGACTTGTTACACTGGAAGCTTTTTTAAATGCTTACTTAAAAGCTTTAAAATTACCCTTAAGGAAATTTGCAAGGTCTATAGATACAACTGATGGAAATTTGAAGAAATATCTTTCAGGAGAAAGGAAATTCAATATCCCTTTAGCTATGAAATTTGCTAATTTCTTTCATACAAGTCCTGATTTATGGCTTAAGGTTCAAGTTAAAAATGATTTAATACAACTGAAGCAACAAAAGGATCAGATTAACAAGTATAAGAAATATGATTATGAAAAAGTCTTAGAAATTGAGCATTCTTAAGAAAATGCTATAGTTGTGCCTCTTAACACTATACTACGAGTCGAGTGTACATCAGTTCATTAAGTATAAATACAACCCCTCTTTTAAACCAGTTGCATCCTGCTTTTCTTAAACTCATGATTACACCGACAATAAAAGACGATGTATTAAAATGGCTTTGTCTCAACCTTGAGACCGAAAGTCTTTACACAATTGATATGACAGATTTATTGAAAACTACCAATCTGACCTTTGACACTCTAAATTCTGTACTTTATTACTTTCAAAGAATTGGTTTTATAGAAGAACTCAATTCAAGACGTGTTGCTATACATTTAATTCTTCGTGTGGAAGCTAATGACTTTCTTTTGCGTGGAGGTTTTGTCGCACAGGAAGAGTTATTAGAAACAAACATAAATAAGTTACTTCTCGAAATTGACAATCTTAAAAAGCAACTTGGACCAGACCAAGTTGAAACCGTTAATAAGCTTTCGTCAATAGCTTCGGCAGTATTTAGTGGACTTAGCCTTTTTTCTAAATGAACAAATGCTAATTAAAAGATAAGCTTGTTTTGTTTATTAAGAGATAAAGAGGACGTAAGAAAAGTCGCATAGCAGTTTTCAAATAAAATACCCATTTGAGGGTTTAATACATCCCTTATTATGTCAACTATTTGATATATCTGCTCCTGCTTTGTTTGGTGTAAAAAGGAGAGCGAGGTTTTCATGATGATTGATGAGTTTAGCAAAGAGAGAACCGAGAATACTTACTAAGCCTGAATATAATAATACTTGCTTAACATTATTAAACCGGCTATTAATAAACTGTCGCCTAATTGTCCCCGTAACAAAGACAAAGCTCTCATTTTATGATTACGTACATTGTTAATCGACATCTGTAATTCGTTTGCAATCTCTTCGTAAGTTTTACCCTCCATATAAAACAGAGTAAATACTTTTCGGCATTTTGGAGGAAGAATACTTAACGACTTAAAAATCATATCAAGCGTTTCAGCACGAATAATATGATGCTCTATTGATAATTCTTCTTTATCGGCGAGATAGGAAACTTTTTCCTGCAACACTGCTTGTGTTTTGCGTTTTCGAAGAATATTAAAGGCAGCATTTCGTACACTATGATATAAAAAGGCTTTAATAGCTTCAGGACTATTGTATAAGCTATGACGTTCCCAAAGCTTAACAAAAATATCATCTGTTATCTCCTCAGCTATAGCTTGTTCTTTTAGTATGCTAAAAGCGAAGTAACATACAGGAGCATAATTGAGTTCAAAAAAATAATTGAAGCCATTAATATCTCCGGATTGAAAAGCATGTACCTGCAAATTGATAATATTATTGCTGTTAGCTTGCATAGCCTATTTAGAATTTCGTGCTTTGTTTTTATAAAGTTAACACGACTAAACACAAAAAAGAATATTGCAGGAAGCTACGTTAAAAAGTTTTATCAAAGTTATCAACCTATAAACCTAAAAGATGCACCCATTGCCAAGGTAGAGATTGAACAAAGTTTGGGTATAGATATTTTAATAAAACTGATGCCTGCTTTACAGGCAACAGTTTTTCTTCTTACTTCTTTACCGGCTGCCAGCACTCTTTTAAAAAATTGCATTGCTTCATCTGTTTTGCCACTTACCAATAAAGTCATAACAGTTAGCATCATTGCCATGTACAACCATTCCATACGCTTAACTTCTACATCACCACTAAATTTTACTTTCATTAATCAATTTTCTTTTTTTAAATACTGAACTTTTTCATTTTTTATAAGCTGCCAACAGGCAAAAGTTTTATAAACCCATCATGTTATTTTCTTAACCAGAAAACAACATTTGCAACCAGTCCGCTCCAACCATAAAAGGGATCATAAATGGAATTAGCTTTTTTACCCATTGCCATAGTACAGGTATTATGCTTGCTTTTGGAACTGTAAATAACAGCGCCACTACGAACAGCACCCAAAGTACCCTGGAACTTACCAGATCGAACCAGATGGGCCATTTTATATCTTTCGGGTCACCAGTGATTTCGATCTTGTCTTTATCTCTCTTATATGTTATGAGAGTTGATTTCTTTATTGCCATTATATTTTATTTTTTCATTTTTTTTAAACATGTGGATTGTAAGTTTAAACACAGCTCTATTTTTCATTTATTCTCAACTTCCTTCTCTAATATATATCTCGGACTTTTCCGAAAAACCTCTTTTTGGGCAACTTTTTTTAAAAAAGTTTCAGACGAAGCTATTTTAAACCTTTTATAGGAAAAGGGACAGTGGTCGAACTACATCTTCCTTCATAGTGTTCCTGTAGTATCCCCATTTATAGGCCGAAGCTATTTAGCAGCCTCTGAATGGAAAAGGACAAGTTCTATGGTACTTCACTTTCTGCGGTGTCATACGGCAGTTTCTGCCTTATCATAGATTTTCAAGTTCCCAAGACTCATTGTTTGCAAAGCTATTTTAAAGCTTTTACCTGTAAAAGGACAATGAAGAAGCACCCACTTCAGGAAGCATAGCGGTAAGTTTTCCTTGCGGAGCCCTTTTTCTTTTTTTTAAGAGTTCAGGTTGCAAAAAATGACGTCACGATGTCTCTTTTTATACAAATTGGGTAATGCAGGCTGCAGAACAAAAAGAAGGGCAACCGTTGCCTAATATTCAATGGTTGCGCTAAAAGTCGAAGTACAAAACTTTTAAAAAAATTTTACCCGAACTGTCCCATCGATGCTTTCATTTTGCCTTCCATTTTTTATGGCAAGGCGGAAGTAAGCAAATGTGAAAACTACCTAAATCGCAGATGGCATCAGAAAGAAGGCTGCCAGTATATCTTTTACCGTCTCCATTTGCATTACTCAATATGCTGTTGTTTAAATTATTCACTCCTTACATTATAATTTCTACTCCCTTAAATATAACTCCCTGCCGCAATTCATTACGAACTTGTATAAAAATTGTTCACTATATGAATGATTATGCTACCTGTTGAAGAACATATAATCTCTAATCAGTTTTGCGAAGAACTTTATGCGTCTTTACAAGATCAGTTGAAGAATATTGCTTCAGAAAATGATAATGTCATTCAAATTTCAGAACGTTCCATTGAAACAACAAGAAAGGCTATAGAAGAATTGCATACTCATATAGTGCAATACGAGTTTAGGGATTTTCATGAAGAAATCTCATTTTTTAAATTTGTAAAACCGAAGTTTTACAGCCACCTTATTTACTATTTAAAAGTGCTGCGCATTGAAAGCCGCCGACCTTTAGGTTCTCATAAAACGGAGGAAACATATCTTCAAAGAGAGTTGTATCGGTTAACTGATTATTTTGACAATAATCTTGAATTTTACCAATACTATAGAAGGGGCGCAACTTACCTGGATGATAAATATTTCGTAAGGGGCAAATCTGATAATTATCTTTCTTTAGATGAACATTATATTTCTTCTGATGCGCGTTTTGTCACTACACACGATCATAAAGTAGCTAAGATATTAGCCCATGAATTACTTCGTATTTACTTGAATACTTCAATTGAAGAACTGCAACAAAGGGAAGATGGTACTAAATCTTCTACAAGTAATAAAGCTAATCTGCAATGGACAGGCTCTAAGACTGCGTTAATTGAACTACTGTATGCCTTACAGTCAACCGGTGTTTTCAATAACTCAAATGCTGATATAAAACAAGTCGCCACTTTTCTTCAAAAGGCATTTCATATTGATTTGGGAAACTATTACAGAACCTTCCAGGAAATAAGAATCAGAAAGAAAAACCGTACCCAATTTTTAGATCAGCTAAGAGAAAAGCTTATTCAGAAAATGGATGAGACTGATGAAAACCCGAGATGATAAGGGCTATAAAAATTTATTCCAACTTGGTATTATAGTGTGAAATTGTTATCTGCAAAACAATACACAAAGACGTTTGAGTTGGTTTGTAACGGCAAATTCAAGCCTAAATAAGTAACATCAACATGAAAAGCTTTAGAAGTAGTATAAATAAGGGTTTATTAGAGTAAAAATATTTTTAAAAAAAACTTCTCCCACCTTGGTATCAGAGTGTGAAAAATAACTTTTCAATGTTGCCAAATTTGTCTTCGAAAACAATCGAAGATATGTTCACAAATATTTCCTGGACTAATTACATAGCCATTATCGCTCTGCTACTAATAGTATATTATGCTTTTGTTGGGATAAAATTTTACCCCAATGAATTACGTCAATTTATATTAAGCAAAAGAAAATTAGTCACAGGTTTCACATCTCATAAAACGGCTACTTACGAAGATGAAGGCTCAACCTTTCAAGTTCAGCAAACTCAAGCTGAATTGTTTCCTTCTCACATAAACTATACTCCACCTGCACAAGAAACCGATGATACTTTTCAACAAGTGGAAGAATTAACAGCAAATCTCAAAGAAGTTATTGCAACAGCAGCAGACAAAAAATATATCAAAGAAGAGTTTATCCTATCTCTTCAACACCTACTTAAGAAATATCAGTTCCTAAAAGGCTCCCCATCTCGGGCAGCTGTCAATAATCTTATTGCATTCGAATGTGAAAAATATGGTTACGTCCACCTCAGTGCTGAAGAGCGTGTGATATTGTGGAATGAGTAGTGTGATGGTGCCACTTCCCAGCCTCTCTGCCATCAGGCAGAGAGGTGTTAGGGAAGTTTACAGCGTTGTTTTAATTAACTTTTAAAATAGTGTAATATGAAAATGAAGCGATTGAAATTTAAAAACTTAAAACGCAAACAAGGGTTAATGCTTAGGCTAACCATTGCCTTAACGCTTACTGAATTTAATGCTATTGCCCAGGATGCCACTGCCGGCATAAACGAAGCAAATGATCAGGTAAGAAGTTATTTTGATCCTGGTACAGACTTGATGTATGCCGTCGGGGCAATAGTGGGATTAATTGGTGCAGTGAAGGTTTATCAAAAGTGGAACGCAGGAGATCAGGACACGGGTAAAGTAGCTGCAGCCTGGTTTGGAAGTTGTGTATTTCTTGTTGTCGTAGCAACCGTAATTAAAGCCTTCTTTGGAGTATAACCTAATTATTATGCAGGAAATTCTTATCCAGAAGTTACATGAGTATATCAGGACAAATAATCCTGATATACTCATCTCTTTGCAGGAAGAAGGGAAAGTCGCTGATTTTTTATCCGGTAAATTGGCAGCTATAAATGATTTGTTGGAAAAGTTAATTATGGAAGAAAAACCAGCATACATAATAGAGGAGCTATGTATGAAAGTAATGACTGCAGACCTGCGTCCCTCTAAGTATAACTATATCAAGGCAATTCTTGCAGAAGAATTTGAAATTATACATCAGCAATTAGAAAGATCGGGGACATTGATGTATGAAGTTATTAACCTGATTGCATTTTGCCAACCAGTTTTTGAAACAATAGGTTTTACGGAAGATAATGAGGAGGACAACCAGCTCCGCAATGCCATCATCGGAAGCATTCAAATGTATTTTGAAAATAATCAGTGAAATAAGAAACAGTGAGTATGGGATACAATAGTCAACATAAGTTACAGGATAACATTGAAGCGATGCGTATAGCACTACAATGGAAAGATGGTCAGGTGATTCTTCCAATGCAAGTGGAAGCCCTGAAGAAATACGTAGGGTTTGGAGGTATCAAAGCAGTGTTATATCCTAATGATAAGATTGAACAATGGGTTGCATTAAATGCTTCACAGGAAGATTTGAAGCTCTACCCTAAAATAATGGAACTGCATCAAGTATTGCAGCAACACCTGAACGAAAGTGAGTACAAGCAGGCACTGGAATCCATAAAGAACAGTGTGCTTACTGCTTTTTATACCCCGGCAATTGTACCGCAAACTTTATATACTGTTTTACAAGAACAAGGCATCCAACCCAAAACTCTATATGAGCCCTCAAGCGGTGCAGGCATTTTTATAACTGAAGCAGTGAGTGCATTTCCAGGCTTACAGAACATTATGGCAGTTGAAAAAGATATGTTGTCGGGACGTGTATTAGCTGCCCTGTGCAGTTCTTTGAAAGTTCCTGTGAATGTTAATATAACTCCTTTTGAGCAGACACTTGCAGAGGAAACAAATCAATACGATTTAATTGTCAGCAACATACCTTTTGGTAATTTCCCGGTCTATGATCCTGTGTACCGAAGTGAAGCTTTATCCGGCAAAATCCATAATTACTTCTTTGCCAAAGGGTTGGATAAGATAAAAGAGGGAGGCTTGTTGGCTTATATCACCACTGATGCTTTTCTGAATAGCCCTTCCAACAGGTCGGCAAGAGTATATGTATTTGGTGATGCAGATTTTATCAGTCTTAGCGTGATGCCTGATAATCTCATGAAAGATACCGGTAATACGGAAGCTCCCAGTCACTTGCTTATTGTTCAGAAAAACAGCAGAAAGAAAGATTTAAGTTCAGATGAAGAATTATTGATTTCGACAGTACCGCAGGATAACGAGTTTGGCTCTTATCATATCAACCAATACATTCACCAGCATTTTGAGGTTATTACAGGAGATGAAATTAAAGCAGGTAAAAACCAATATGGTAATGCTCATCAAGTAGTATGGCAACATGGAGATATTAATGCTATAAGTGAAAAGCTAAAGGCGAATTTAAGTGAAGGTTTCAGCAACCGGTTTAATAAAAAAGCTTTTCAACAGCTTTCAATTGTAGTAAAAGAAAATGTTGCAGAAGGAAAGAAACTAACGTATCTCCCCATGCCTGAAAACAGAAGGAATGATACTTCTTTTCAATTGGGGTTATTTGATATTGCGCCTGCAGAAAATATAAACAGGGCTATGGCATACCTGAATGATCAGGATGCAACAGTGGTACAAAAGCAAAGTGCAAGGGTTCTCAATATAGTTAGAGCCAAAGATCAACCGGGACAGGAAGCAATTGTATTGATTGCTGCAAGATCCATATCAAATAAACAATATGTCTATAAGTTATATTCCAATGTTGCAGAAATTGAAACAGACAATCACTGGAAGAACGCTGCATCATTAAGCAGTGAAATCACAGACATCTCTGCTGCACTGAAGCAATACGATCATGAGTTTTATAACGAGGGCGAAGCAGCACATTATATAACATTTGCAGAGAGAGAAGAGCCGTTAGTCCAATTAATCAACCACAATCCTTTACATAAAGAAGGAACATTAATTGTTTATAATGATCAGGTAGGTAATGTTTCTTATGCTGCAAAGAAGGGTGAGCATCCGGTCTTTAAGCCCGACTTGCACGATAAGAAAGATGTGGCGTTTTATAAGGAATATACAGCACTAAGAGACACTTATCTAACTCTTGGTAATAATGAAGTAACGAGAGATAAATTAAATACATCTTATGAAAGTTTAGTAAGTACTTATGGTTTGCTAAACTCATCCGCTAACCGTTATCGTATCTTAAAGGATGAAGCATTTGGAAGTATTATACTTGCATCACTTGAAAGAAAGGAAGGAGAGCAATATGTAAAGTCTGACATTCTTACGCAATCATTGATTCCAAACAAGAAATTATTCCGTACGGATAATCCTTTGGAGGCATTAGCCCATTGCCTGAATGACCAGGGGAAAGCAGATATTGATTTTATAGCAGCAGCAACAGGGCAAAACCAGGCAGAAACCATACGGGCCTTGGGTACACATATTTACCTAAACCCAGCAAACAATCAATGGGAAACTGCCGACCAATATTTAAGTGGTAATGTAGTGGCTAAACTAAATATCGCAAGGGCGAAGGTAAATGAGAGGCCGGATAACGTTCAATTCAAAAGAAGCCTTGACGCATTAAGCAAAGTACAGCCTGAAAAAGTTCCTTTTGAACTGCTTGATTTTAATTTGGGCGAAAGATGGCTACCAACACGTTACTATGAGAGGTTTGCTTCTGAATTGTTTGAAGTAAACACCAGTATTAAGTATTTTTCTTCTCTTGATACTTTTAAAGTAAAACCTAATGGCAGCAATGCGAAGATTACACAGGAATACGCTGTCACAACAAAGAGCGGTAGAACTACTTATGGTA
>JAABUN010000975.1_pt1 | contig 68629 bp, 70 predicted proteins | sample 5559311 | NCBI WGS metagenome assembly JAABUN01 (sample SAMN10711877, study PRJNA513370) | rock metagenome | isolation source: Antarctica rocks | place: Antarctica: Victoria Land, Siegfried Peak sud | reverse complement strand
TAGTTGTTGACACCTCTAGGGAGATATATTTTAGTCGGTTGGCTGTTTCGCCTCACTGCCTGGTAGAACCACTGCCAGAGGCAGTGGTTTGATTCGAAGAATCATTGGACGTGAGGGCGAAACAGCTACTTTGTTATCACGTTGTCCGTTAAACTTTGGCGGGCTTGGTGGCGGTTTCGCCCCACGTCAATTCAATCGTTAGCTTGTGTATTCGGTTTCCGCCCGCGTCAACTCGTCGTTAGACCAACCGTACTTATAAATTTGAGATTATGACTTTTGCAAAAATTTCAAAATAATTCCTGCGGCACGTTTAGCTGTTCCGCCCGCGCCCAAAGTTTTGACAACTTCAATTAATCTTTGGCGAATCTTTTGATTTTCTTCCGTTTCCAAAAGACGAAAAAGTTCTGCACTTAGATTTTCGGCGGTGAATTCGTTTTGGATAAATTCTTTGGCGACTGTTTCCCGTGCGATTAAATTTATAAGACCGAAATTTTCGACATTTATTAGAGGTCGCAACAGTGAATAATTGAACGGCGAAGTTTTATAGACGATTGCCAGAGGCGTTCCGATAATAGCGGTTTCCAGCGTTGCCGTGCCGCTCGTAACCGCCGCCGCGTCCGATGCGTTTAGTGTTTCATAAGTTTCGCCCGTGACGGTGATTAAAATTTCGGGAAGTTGTAGTCCGTTTTTTTTCGCTTCCGCAATTGCTGTTTCGACTTCCGCAAAGCTGCGCGTCGCGGCAAGCGGAACGACAAACTGAATTTCCGATTTTTTTTTCGCCACCACACTCGCCGTTTCGAGTAATACGGGCAGAATCCGCACGATTTCCTTGCGGCGGCTTCCGGCTAAAAGCGCGACAATCGGTTTGTGAAAATTTAAGTTGTGTTTGGCACAGAATTCTTTCTTTGTCAGCCGCGATTTGACTTCGCCCGCGAGTGGATTTCCGACGTATTCGACGTGCGAAACGCTTTGTTCGGCATACCAATTCTTTTCAAACGGCAAAATCGTCAGCAGCAAATCAATCGAACCTTTTATCGTTTTGACGCGGTATTTGCGCCACGCCCAAAGCTGCGGCGAGATGTAATAAATGATTTTCAAATTTTGTTTTTTGAGTGCTTTAGCGAGCTTGAGGTTGAAATCGGGAAAATCAACCAGGATTACCGCATCGGGTTTGCGCGTTGCGGCGGTTTTTCTGAGAATTTGAAAAGCCCGCCAGAACATCGGCAGAGCGCGGGCGATTTCGGGAAGTCCGACTATCGAAAAATTATCTGCGTTGACAATGGTTTCGACGTTTTCTTCGCGCAGTTTTTCGCCGGTCGAGCCGAAAAACTCGAAGGTTGTCGCGGGTGAACTTTCGCGCAGACGCTTGACGAGTCTTGCCGCGTGCGCGTCGCCGGAAACTTCGCCTGCGACAATCATTATTTTGAGCGTTTGTTTTGTCAAGACGTTTTTAATAAATCGGACAATCTTTTTATTTATCTCACAAGTCAACCATTTACGATTGTTTGCGCATCAAACCGAGAGTTTTTAGAAGCACAACATCAGTTATAATTCAACAGTTGCTTGCAAGTCTCATTTTTTACCTTTAAAATGCAGTATTTTGCGCTTGACGGCAATTTTTTAAATTTTGAATATCGTTTTGTGTCCATCTATTTTCATACATATAAGCACTTTCTGGAGGAGTTTGTGAAATTTCACATTTTTATTTTTTTGGCAATCATCGTTTTTTCAGCGAATCTTTCAAGCGTTTCGGCTCAAGCCGATTCGGTTATCGGTCAAATAACTTCTTCAGCACAGGACTCGTTTGCCGGAGGAATCAGCGGCGACGGAAGATTAGTCGTATTTGAATCCACCGGAAATGTCGCTACCGAAAATCCGCGCAACGCCGACGGCAACCGCGAAATTTTCGTTTTCGATTACGCGCAACGCCGCATTTTTCAAATTACGGACACCAGAAGTTTGCTGACCGACATTACCAAACCGGTGGACAACGCCAACATCAAGGTTGCGATTGTGAATCTGCGTCCCGTTATCAGCAACGACGGTCGCTGGATTGCATTCGGCTCAAATGCCAATTCCCTCGCCCAGCCAATCGCAAATTTAACTCCCGGCAGTTTTGACGCTAATACGCTAACCGATTCGATGGGCAGTAATGCTTTGACACAAGACGCAAACACTGAACTATGGCTTTATCAAATTCCGGCGGTTACGCCCGTCAATTTGTCTTCGGGTAGTGAAATTCAGTTGACGGATTTAAGTGTGGGAACTTTCACCAGAGTAACCAATACGCCGCCGAGCCGACTTCCGACTGCCGGTTCTGCGACAGCCGGACCGGTCGTTGCCGACGATAATCGTGAAGCAAGCATCAATGACAACGGAAATTATGTTGCGTTTGTTTCCAATCGTGATTTGGTAACGGGCGGAAACGCTTCGCCGAATAACAACGACGAAATTTTCACATATGTCCGCAATTCAAATACGACTGCGCAAGTTACCAGAACGACACGCGGAACAATTTCCGCGCCGACATACAATCAAAACCCGACTGTTTCCGGCAACGGCTTGCGCGTCGCATTTTTGAGTAATGCGGAAAATCCGGTTATCGGTATGAGCGGCGGCAGCAATACGGACGGAAATGTCGAAATCTTTTATACCGACTTAAATGCAAGCGGAAATCCTGTTGCCACCGCTCCGAGTGCTACGGTTATCGGCAGACAAGTTACGACGACAACGCGCACCAATCCGGGTGATATTGTCAACGTCCTGGATTTCGGCAGAAGAATGAGCCGCGACGGACGTTATATCGCTTTTGATTCGTATGCCGATTTAGCGGGCGGCGGAGCTAATCAAACTTCTTTTGCGCTTTATGTTTTCGACACGATTGCGGCAAGTAACTCCTTTCGCCAAATCGGACCGAGAAGCGATGCCGACACAGCGGCGACCGGCGGCGACATTTCACATTTTCCGGGTTTTACCGATTATGATTCGAGCGGCGCGCCGCAAACCCTGGTTTTTGAATCAAGACTCAACTTAACACCTGCCGGAACAATTCCGGCAACTGCCGACGACGGATTAAATCCCGATGCGGCACGCCCTGTTCAAATTTATTCTTATCCGCTAGCCGCTTCTTCAACAGCTACATTTACGAGATTAACCAAATTTCCGGCGCCGAGCGGCTTTTTGGGTTTGACACAACCGATTCCCAGCAACACGGTAAATCGTATGGCTTTCAATCTGGCATTTACGGAAGTCGGCACGGGAAACACTGATTTACAAACCGAAGCATTTTATTTTCTGTTGCCGGTTGCGGCTGCCACGTCGACGGCAGCTTTTAATTTCACCACCGGCGCGAGCAGACTTTCCGTCTCGGCTACGCCGACATCAAGTCCGACAGCGACACCAACCCCGACCCCTTCAGTTACACCGACACCGCAGACACCATCGGCAGTTTTGGGAGTTTCGCCCGGAATGCTGACATTCGTTAATTTCGCGTCCGGCACGACTCCGACGATTAGCGCGCAAACGGCAATCGGTTCGCTGCAAAGAAGTTTTACTTTGCCGATAGAATTGAGCGGCGTTACCGTAACGATAAACGGCGCGGCGGCTGGTATAAAATCAGTTTCTCAAAATGAGATATTGTTTGTCGTTCCGCCCGGATTGTCCGCTGTCGCCGCCGGAACTGCTTATCCGATAATCATTAACAACAACGGCACGGTTTTCAGAGGTACGATTACGGTCGTTCCAGCCAGACCGGATATATTTACTAACTTGCCGACTCCAGGTCCGGGCGGACGCGCCAGAGTTTTTAATGCGACCAATCGTGTTTTAACCGGCGAGCCAATCACTATCACAACCGTCAGAATAAGGGGCGGCAGGCGCGTCCCGACCGTCTTCCGCGTATTTCTGACCGGTGTCGGCGGCGTGCCGAATACCGCTATTACGATTCGTGTCGGAACTCGTGATATTAGTGGAACTGCGATTTCTGCGCCGGTTTTGCGCGAACCCGGAGTTTATTCGATTGATTTTACCCTTCCAATCGAATTAAGAGGCGCGGGCGATGTTCCGATAATCGTTACCGTTAATGCCGCCGGAACGATTTTTCAGAGTCGTCTCGAAGACACCGCTCCACGATTCAGAATCTTATAGATAAGTGATAACTGATAAGTATGAACTTGCTTTTACTTATCACCTATCACTTATCACTTATTTGCGTAACTACTACCGTTATACTATTCTTAAACCCAAGCAATAATTTCGGCGAAGGAATTTTACAGAAATTGTATTCACTTCGTCGTTTATTTTGTTTAGAGAGTTTTTTATTTTCAATTTAGGAGTTTTTGAAAAATTTATGTCAATAAAAGATGTCAATACTATGCGAATCGCGCCGAAAGTGTGGCGCAACGGCGAGTTTATTGATTGGGATAACGCCCGTGTTCACGTTATGACGCACGCCATCCATTACGGTTCGAGCGTGTTTGAAGGCGTTCGCGCATACAAGACCGAGCGCGGCACGGCGGTTTTCCGTCTCACCGAGCATATTCAGCGTCTTTTGAATTCCGCCAAAGTCTATCGAATGGATGTTAAACTCACGCGCGATGAAATTTGCCGGGCGGCGGTCGAAATCGCGCGCGGCAGCGGTATGGACGAATGTTATATTCGCCCGATTATCTTTCGCGGCTTGAATGAAGAAAAACCCGCGTTCGGTGTCAATCCGTTCGGAAATCCGCTCGACTGTTATATTGCGGCGTGGGATTGGGGTAAATACTTGGGCGAGGAAGCTCTGGAAACAGGTGTCGACGTTTGCGTTTCAAGCTGGACGCGCATTACTTCAAATTCCCTTCCCGCCGTCGCCAAAGCCGGCGCGAATTATATGAATTCCCAGCTTATTAAAATGGAAGCTATCCTGGGCGGATTTTCCGAAGGCATCGCGCTCGACGACAGAGGTTACGTTTCGGAAGGCTCAGGCGAAAATCTTTTTCTCGTCAACAACGGCAGACTCCTCACGCCGCCGCTCGGCGCTTCGATTTTACCGGGAATTACGCGAGATTCGGTTATCGCTATTGCCCGCGAACTCGGCATCGAAGTTGAAGAAACAACTATCCAACGCGCCGCTTTATATCTGACTGACGAACTCTTTTTCACCGGAACAGCCGCCGAAATCACACCGATTCGCTCGGTTGACCGCATCACCGTCGGGACGGGCAAACGCGGTGAAATCACGAAACAGCTGCAAGATATTTTCTTCGATGTTATTCACGGCAAGCGTCCCGCGCCGAACAACGCGCCTTGGCTGACTTACGTGAACGATACAAGCGAAAAAAAAACGGCTAGTATCGCAAGCAGCAAATAGCCTTTTGTTTTTAATAATTTGAGAGATTTTGCTTTGGATTATTTTAAGCGTTTAAAATAAATTGAAAAAGCCGAAATTTCTTTCGGCTTTTTCAATTTTAATTTGTAGAGATTAGTTTGATTTATTGATTCGGTTTCTTCTCTTCGGGCGCGGTTTCGTCATCATCCAAAATTTTAACTTCCGAGCCGTATCTCTGATAATCCTTAAAACGAATCAAATTGCGCGTTTCATAAACTTGCTTGTTTTCTCTTGATGTCAGACGCACGTCCGACAACAACGGCAGCAAGTATTTTTCGTTTGAAATCGTTACCCAATCATAATCAATCGTCCGATTTGCAGAGCGAACCCGAAAACCTTCGGGAATTTCGGTCGCCGCGCTTTCGATTCGTAAAACGCGAAAGTTCTCGCGGTCAATCCAAATTCTGCCTTTCATTCCCGTAATCGCCGTATCATCAAAACTTCCCGCCGCGATAATAACCTGTTGAGCCTTTTCGCGCGTTACCGAATAATCGAAAACGAGAGCGCGGCGAGCGCGTATCGTATCCGTATCAACGAGATTAAATTTCGTTTCGCTTTCGGGCTTGAAAATTTTCGCCAGAACCGTAACGAATTCGCCGGTCGAACTCGTTCCGCCAACTTCTTCATAACTTTGTTTTGATTTCGGATTGTTTTCCAAAATGCCGTTGCGCGACAAAATTTTGTAATCTTCCTGTCCGCTCGCGCGATAACTGACGGCGACAACCAGGCGGTCTAGACTTTGGAAATTGTTTGTTCCGGCATACGCGGCGGAACGCGCAATTTGCTGTTTGACGACAAAATCGGGCATCTCTTCGACCGCCGTCAAAGTAGCTTGTCTTGCTTTGCTCAAAACTTCAGCCGCTTCTTTTTCCGTCGGAAGTTGTGATTTTTCGGGGTTTTGGCGACGACGCGCAGCTTCTTCCAATGTGCGTTTGAGTTCGGCATCGTTGCGGCTTTTGGAAGTTGTCAAACCGCGCAAGCCGTCGGTCAAATCAAAACCGATGCCGCGCTTTCGCACGATTTCGACAATTTCGTCTTTTTTGCCAGGATTTTTTTGCAAATCGTAAAGCATTTTGACGTATTCGACTTGCGATAAAGGTTTCTGCCGCGTTCCTTGCCCGAAAACAAAACCGGTCGAAAATAAAATTAAAATTACGGAGATTATCTTTTTCATCTGTTCTAAAGATGCTTTGAAAGTTTTTTTCGTTTGCCTTGCCGATGATTTTGCTGCAAAACAAAAGCGGAGAAAACTTTTTTACAATTTTTCTCCGCTTTTGTTTTTTATAAAATAGACTCAGAAAAACGAATCTAGTTGACCCATTCTTCGTCGTAGTTTAACTGCCAATTTCTGGTTACCCAGGTTTGCGCGGCAGTCAAAGCGATTTGTCTCCACTTTTTCAAGTTTTCCAAAACGGAAAGCGCGGCAAGCGGCTTCGACGGGTCGCGCTCAACTCTGATAACCTGTGTCGGAACTTCAATGATGGTTTTTTCTTCATCAATTATCCGCAAGATTACTTCGCTGCCGACTGGCGGCAAAACTTCCAGATTTATCAAAGCACTGTTTTCACCGAGATTTTCCGTCATTCCGTTGACTAAAATAGTATCGCCGCTTTCCGCGTCAACCCAACTTGCCTGCACCTGCAAACTTGCCATAATGCGCTGCTGCAAGTGCGCTTTATTTTCCCCTGTCGAATGTGCTAAACGTGACATTATTGCCTTCCCCCTTTTCGTTATGATATTTTCCAATTGCTTGGATGCTTTGAGTTTGAAATTCATTGCCCGAATAATCTAAATCACAATTACAAAAAAGTCAAGTTTCCAAAACCGCTCAAACCGCTCAAATTAAATTCTGGATAACAAAAGAAAAATACTCACTAATAGTTTAATCCTAAACGCTTAGTTTTTATTTCTTTTAGTAGAATATAATTGAAATCGTTTAGTCGGTTCGGCATAAAACTCGATTTCGCATATCTTTAAATTCAAATACCGGAATTCAATAACGCGAAAGGAGACTAAAAGTTTCAAACCGACAAACAAAAATTCTAGCCAAAACTCCATTCGTGAGTTATAATTCCAGCGCAATCCTTCATTGATTTGCTAAATTTCCAAACTTGAGGTTGGCTATGAGAAAAATCTTATTGGTTTTGTCGTTGACGGTTTCATTCTTTATTTCAAATTTCACCGCACAGACACAAACGTTAGAAAATCCGTTTTCAAAGTCGGAAGTTATCAACGCACAGCAGCGACAGCAAAACTCACAGATAAAATCTATCCGCGCTTTTGGCGAGAACTCAGCCATCGCTTACACGAGCGACAAGATTTTCAGAACCGACGACAACGGCGATTCGTGGCGAGAAATCGCTTTACCGAAAAGTTTTTCGCAGGCAATCGGCACGGTGAGCTTTTTGGACGAAAATAACGGTTGGGTAGTTTTAGCCAATCTGCAATACGCAAGTTTGGAAATCATCAAAACAAATGACGGCGGAAATTCCTGGACGAAAAGCGAAGCCAATTTGCGCCTTGAAGATTTACAGGAAGCCGAACTCGATAATTTTTCACTCGAATTTTCGGGCGAGCGCGAAGGAACTTTGAAACTTCGTCTATCGTCGAGTTCAAACTTTTCGCGTCAGGCGATTTATACGACAAATGACGGCGGAATAAATTGGAATTTTGAAACCAGTTCGACGAAGCAAAAAGACCGAGACGAAGGTTTTCATTCTATTACAAAGCGAGAAATTAAAGGATTTTCATTATTAAAAAACATTAGCGATTTGGAAAATATCATACAATTTTCGCCTGCAACCAAATCAATTTGGATTTTGACCTCCGAAGGAAATTGTGAAGGCTTCAAAAACGGTTGCGTGCAGACAACGAGAATTTACAAGGTTTCGCAACGTGAACTAAAAGAAATCACGCCGCCCGAAATAAAAGAATCAAACAAAATCGAAAAGGAAAACGCCAAAATCCAGGCGCAAAGCGCGATGCCTTTGCCGCCGCCCGGCGGTTCGACGCGCATCAGCCTTAATCGTGGGTTCGACAAATGCACTGCCGCACCGGTCAATCAAATGCAAATCTGGTGGGACGCTTCGCCATTTTACGATTCAAACATTTACATCAGCGGCAGAAATCGCAGCTGCTCGCAAACACTTTTGAATGCCGCCTGGGTCAATCAAGTTTCCGCAATGGGTTGGGGATTGATTCCGACGATTGTCGGTTACCAAGCGCCTTGCTCGGTCTGCGCGACTTGTCAAAAACACAGTACAGACCTGGCAACAGCCGAAACGCAGGGACGAGGCGAAGCGGACATCGCCATTAATGATGCCAACAATCTAGGACTCACGCGCGGCACGGCGCTTTATTACGATATGGAGCGTTACGACGACTTGAGCGGCACTGCTTCTTGCTCGACACCCGTCAAATCATTTTTAAAAGGCTGGACAGACCGCTTGAAGGAGCAAGGTTATATTTCGGGAGTCTATGGCTCGCCGACCAACGCCGTCAATGATTGGATAAACATTCCGCTGGCAAGTCGAATGGATGTGGTTTGGCTGGCGCGTTGGAATAATGTCGCGTCCGTTTGGGGCGTTGCACCGCTTCCCGACGATTACTGGACGAATCATCAGCGCATTCATCAATATCAGGGCGGACATAATGAAACCTGGGGCGGCGTAACTTTCAATATTGACAGCGACATCGAGGATGCGCCGGTTGCGGGCGCGAAGATTCCGAAAAATAAATCAGCCGATTTTGACGGCGACGGGAAAACGGACATTTCGGTTTTCCGACCTGATACGGGCGTCTGGTATGTTTTAAATAGCGCGAATTCAACTTTTATGGCAGTTGCTTTCGGACTCGGAACTGATGTTCTCGCGCCCGGCGATTTTGACGGCGACGGAAAAACCGATTTTGCGGTTTGGCGACCGGGCGACGGAGTTTGGTATATCCAATCGCGTTCGATTTTCCGCGCCCAGCAATTCGGCGCCGACGGTGACATTCCCGTTCCGGCAGATTACGACGGCGACGGCAGAACCGATTTAGCCGTTTTCCGTCCGTCAAACGGCGTTTGGTATATCAGGAACAGTTTCGACAGCCGCGGAACTTCCTTCCGCTTTGAACAATTCGGACTTTCGAGCGACAAACCCGTGCCGGGCGATTATGACGGCGACGGAAAAACCGACATCGCCGTCTATCGTCCGAGCAATGGAAACTGGTATCTAATGAAAAGCTCGCAGGGCTTTGCGGCAATCGGCTTCGGTATCTCAACAGATAAACCCGTCCAAGCCGATTACGACGGCGACGGCAAAACCGATTTGGGCGTTTATCGCGACGGCGTTTGGTATATACTGCAAAGCCAAGCCGGATTTGCGGCAGCGCAGTTTGGCTTGGCAACCGACAAACCGGTCGCAGGCGATTTTGACGGCGATAATAAAGCGGATTTTGCCGTTTTCCGACCCGAAACCGGAGTTTGGTATATTCTGCAAACACAATCGGGGTTGAGTTCTACACAGTTCGGCAGCGCAGCCGACCGTCCGGCTCCAGCGACTTATTTCCCGCAGAATTAAGTCAGAAACAATCTCAAAAATCGGTTTTTTGTTTTAAGTTCCCACCTTGAGATGGGTTTTCATCAAAGTTTAGCTGCCTCAAGTGGGAACTCAAAACGCTTGAAACTATTTTTGAGATTGTTTCTGAATACCTGTTATTAACACATATTTAACCCCCGGCAAATATACTAGCAGGAAGATTTGTGTAAAATTACATTCTGGGAACTCAATTTGCTTACAGTAAAGTTACCTGTTTTTTTGTCAATCCGTAATTGGTTGACAAAACACTTTATAACTTCTGTTATAACGTTGCTAATAGTTTAGAACTCAGTAATTAGAAGCATTCTGTAAAGCTAATTTACAGAATTTGGCTCGCTGGTCAATATAGATTTTTCAGCAACTAAAATCCAAAATTCGAAATAAAAATTCAAAATTCAAAATATCTAATCTTAATTGTGTTCACAAAAAGCAATATTGTTATAAATATTCTATAAAAACGAGGTCAAAAAAAATCAAATGACTAATAAACTTTCAATAAAATTTCTGGCTTTGACGTTATTATGTCTGGTTTTCGGTGTCGGGCAAGTTTTTGCTCAGTCCACTGTTACAGGCGGTATTCGCGGTAAGATTACCGACCCGCAAGGCTCTAATGTTCCGAACGCGACCGTTACGGTTACCAATGTCGGCACGAACAAAGTCGATACTGCGACGACCGACGACGACGGCGGTTATCGTTTTAGCAATCTTCAACCCGGAACTTATTCAATCGGCATTGCGGCGACGGGCTTTGCAAATTTCGCGCAGGAAAAAGTAGTGGTCGAAGTCGGACGAGTAACCGCCGTCGATGTTCCGCTTGGTGTCGCCGGTCAGACAGCCAGTGTCGATGTGACTGCCGAAGCACCGGTTATCAATGTCAATGACAATTCCAGCTCGACCAATATTAACCAAACCTCGATTAACGAGTTGCCGATCAACGGTCGCCGCGCTTCAAACTTCGTTTTGCTCACGCCCGGCGTCGTTCCCGATGGCGGCTTCGGCTTAATTAGTTTTCGCGGCATTTCCGGTCTGCTCAACAACAGCACGGTTGACGGCGGCGACAACAATCAGGCGTTCTTTTCTGAAGAACGCGGCAGAACCCGCATTAGCTCGTCAATCAGCCAGGACGCGGTGCGCGAGTTTCAGGTTAATACTTCAAACTACTCGGCAGAATTCGGACGCGCCGCCGGCGGTGTCGTCAATACGGTGACGAAAAGCGGAACCAATGAATTCCACGGTTCGGCTTTTTATTACCTGCGCGACAATAAATTCGGCGCGCGCAACGCTTTCAGCTTTCGAACGATTGCGACTCCGACCGGTCCTCAAACGTTCGCTCTGAAACCGGAAGATGTCAGACATCAATTCGGCGGTTCGCTCGGCGGTCCGGTTGTCAAGGACAAATTGTTTTTCTTTTTCAGTTACGACCAGCAGAGACGCAACTTCCCGGGTGTTTCCGCTCCGAGTTCGGCTGTTTTCTACAATTCCGCTAACGCGGCGACTCTGACCGCCCGCGGCGTCACAACAGCGCAAATCAATACTGGAATAACATTTCTTCAAAGTTTGAACGGCGTTGTGCCACGTAAAGCAAACCAACTTTTGCTGCTGCCGAAGATTGATTGGGTAATTAATTCTAACAATACTTTTTCGGCAGTTTACAATCGTCTTCGCTCTGATGCTCCCGCCGGTGTTCAAACACAAGCGGTCGTTTCACGGGGAATTGCCAGTTTCGGTGACGACAAAGTAACACTCGACACGCTTAACTTGAGATTAAATTCGACTCTTACTCCGTCAATCATCAACGAAGTTCGTTTTCAATATTCGCGTGACCTCGAACAACAGTTTGGACAACCTCCCGCGCCGGGTGAACCGACGACGGCAAACGGTTTTTCGCCTTCGGTTGCTATCGGAACCGGCGGCTTTACTTTCGGAAAGCCGAATTTCCTTGACCGCACGGCATATCCAGACGAAAGACGCACGCAAATTGCCAATACTTCTACCGTAATTAGCGGCAGACACACATTCAAATTCGGCGGCGATTTCAACCACGTTTCGGATTTACTGGATAGTCTTTTTCAAAATGCTGGCGCATACAGCTACAACAACTTAACCGACTTTTTGTCGGATTTAGCTTTCCCGACAACAGGCGGTTGTTTTGTCGGAACGACTACGATCAGAACAAAATGTTACTCAAGTTTCAACCAGGGTTTTGGTCCGACAGCCTTTAAGTTTGCGACCAGAGATTACAACTTATTCTTTCAGGACGATTTCCGTGTTACGCCGCGACTGACGCTGAACTTTGGTTTGAGATACGAATTACAAACATTACCTGAAACACAGATTGCTAATCCTTTAGAAGCACGCACATCAGAATTTCCGAGTGACAAAAACAATTTCGGACCGCGCGTCGGCTTTGCGATTGACGCTTCCGGCGACGGCAACACATCGATTCGCGGCGGCTACGGCATTTATTACGGAAGAATCATCAATTCGACCATTTCCAATGCCATCACCAATACGGGCGTGGCGACAGGTCAGAGACAAGTCAGTCTGCGACCGACCGATGCAGGTTCACCGACTTTTCCGAACGTTCTGGCTGCTCCGCCGACGGCTACCGGCAGTGCCGGCGATATTATCGTTTTCGCCAAAGGAATGGAGAATCCGATGATTCATCAAATGGACATCGTTTTTGAACGGGTAGTTGCAAAAAACACGGTCGTTTCAGTCTCCGGTTTGTTGAGCATTGGCAGAAATTTGCCGACCTTTGTCGATACAAACTTAAACTTTCCGACCGCTTCGACTACTTTTACATTCAGCGGCGGTCCGTTTGACGGTCAAACTCTGATAGCTCCGCGCTTCTCCGGCGCTCGCCCGAACACAAATTTCGGACGTATCACCGAAATCAGAGACACAATCGGGTCTGATTACTACGGTTTGGTTTTGCAGGCAAATCGCCGTTTGACAAAAGGTCTGCAGTTCCAAGCAAGCTATACCTATTCACAGGCAACGGATAACGGACAGAGTTCGCAAACATTTACGAACCCCAACATTCCACTTAATCCGTTCGACAATGATCTGGAATATGGAACGTCAAATCTCGATATTCCGCATCGCTTTGTGGCAAGCGCGGTTTATGCGCCGGGAACATTGTTCGGCGTCGGACGCGATTCCAGTTTGGGCAGAGCGATTTTTGGCGGTTTCTCAATTGCCCCAATCGTGACCATCCAATCGGGCAGTCCCTTCTCGTTTGGTGTTACCGGCAACCTGGCAACAGGCTTGGGAACCAGCACCGGCATTTTAGGGGCGGGCGGTGCCAATCGACTTCCGAATGCGGAACGAAATGCTAACAGGCTCCCGTATGTTTTCAACGTTGACCTGCGTGTTTCGAGACGTTTTCGATTGACCGAAACGGCAAATTTCGAAATTTTTGCTGAAGGCTTTAACCTTTTCAACCGTCTTAACGTTACCGGTTTGGTTAGCGGCAGTGCTTACACGATTGGCGGCACGGCGACGGCTCCGGTTCTAAACTTTAACGCAACAACCTTCGGTATTCCGGGCGAAGCCGGCAACTCGATTTTCCGCGAACGACAAATTCAATTCGCGGCGCGTTTTCAATTTTAGTTTTCTCAATTTGGGAAAACCTCTATGGCGTGCTTCCTTCTTGGAAGCACGTCTTTTTTATTTTAATTCGGTATCTACAATTTTGATTTTTATTACTTTCACAGAGATTATAAATTAAATTCCGGCAAATAATTTCGACTGCGAAAAGCCCTTTACATCTTCTTATTTAACGGAGGTTTCGAGGCTTCTAAAAAACCGGAGGTATTCGGCGCAAGTTGTGGATTTTCCGCCAACTCTTTTTCCAATTTCTTTAAGTCTTCCGGCGTATCAACGTCATACCAAACCGGAATTTCGCTCAAACTCAAATTCAGATTCTCGATGTTTCGCTTTGTTTGTTCAAAAGTTTTTGGCGAACTCCATTCGACATTTTCAAAAATCTTTTTATCCAGCTTTCGCAATCCAATCAAATAAAATCCGCCGTCTTCTGTTCTGCCCAAAACCGCGTCCGTTTTCGTTTCCAAAAATATAAACGCCCGCTCAATAAATTCCGCAGGAAAAGTCGGGCTATCAGTTCCAATCATTATAACCGCATCCGAATCGTGGAAAAATGCGAATTCAAAAGCGTGAAACATTCTTTCGCCGAGATTTGCCCCTTTTTGTTCAACTAGAATTGGTTTCGTTTGCAAAATATCAATCAGGAGATTCTTCTTTTCAATCGGCGAGAATGCAATAATTAAATTCTGTTCGACGGTTTTTGCTTTTTGTTCAGCATCTTGCAAAAAACAAATGGAAATTTCAGCTGATTGCTGCGCGGTCAAAAACGGCTGCAAGCGAGTTTTGACTTCGCCCGCCTGCGGAACTTTTGTCATAATAACAATTGATTTTTTCATTTTAGAAATAAATCCGGCAATTTTGAGAATGTTTTATACAACTTTTAATTTTACATTTTTAATTTTTAATTGAATCTATGCACTACTACAACGAAGAAGATTTAGCGCGTTTTGGTGAAATCGGCAAATCGCGCCCCGATTTGTTTGAAAAATTTATGGCTTGGTATCAAGCGTGTCAGGAAGAAGGCGCGCTTTCAAAACGCGAAAAGGCGTTGATTGGGTTGGCGGTTTCGGTCGTCGTGCAATGCCCGTATTGCATTGACGCTTACACGCAAAGCAGCTTGGAAAACGGCTCGAATCAAGAGCAGATGACCGAAGCGATTCATCTCGCGTCGGCGATTCGCGGCGGCGCGAGTTTGATTCACGGCATCCAATCGCACAACGTGCATGATAAAATTTCGATGTGAATTTGAGAAGCAAGAATTAATAAGAAGTATAATACAAGAGAAAACGCTTTTCGTTATTTGTAACTGATTAGATGAATGTCCTCTCGTAACCTAGCTACTTGCTATTTACTACTTGCTTCTTACTTCTGATTCCTAATTTATATGGAAACCGTTCAAATCACGCGCAAAGGCAAATCCGCTTTTCCGAATGCGCCAATCAATTTTGACGAAAAACTTTTTTCGCACAACTTAGATTTGCGTTCGTCAAGCGTTGAGATTTTGCAAGTAAATGTCGGCAAACTCTGCAATCAGGCATGTAAGCATTGTCACGTTGACGCTTCGCCGAAACGGACGGAAATTATGGCGCGTGAAACAATCGAAGCGTGTCTTGATGTTTTGCAAAAATATAAAATTCCGACGCTCGACATTACGGGCGGCGCGCCGGAATTGATTCCCGATTTCCGGTATTTTGTAACCGAAGCCAGAAAAACCAACGCGAAAATTATTGTTCGACACAATTTGACCGTAGTGTTTGAGCCGAATCAAGAAGATTTGCCGGAATTTTTTGCGAATAATCGAATTGAAGTCGTTTCGAGTCTGCCATATTTTTTGGCGCAGCAAACCGACGCGCAGCGCGGAACGGGTGTGTTCGATAAATCGGTCGAAGCCATTAAAAGATTAAATGCGGTCGGTTACGGCATCAAAAACACAAATTTAATTTTGAATCTCGTCTATAATCCGGTCGGCGCGTTTTTGCCGCCGCCGCAAGCCGCAATTGAAACTGATTTCCGGCGCGAGATGAAAACGCGCTACGGTTCGCACTTTAATAATCTTTATACGATTACGAATATGCCGATTGCCAGATTTTTAGATTACCTGCGGCGTTCGGGAAACGAGGAAAAATATATGCAGAAACTCGTGCAGGCGTTTAATCCGCTGGCGGTTGAAGGTTTGATGTGCCGCAATACTTTGAGCGTCGATTGGACGGGGAAACTTTTTGACTGCGATTTTAACCAAATGCTTGAAATGCCTGTTTCCGCAGAAGTTTCGCAAACGATTTTTGACTTTACGCCGGAAAAATTTACGGGACGCGAAATAAAAACCGCCGCGCATTGTTTTGGCTGCACGGCTGGCGCAGGTTCGAGCTGCGGCGGAACGGTTGTTTAAATCAAATTTAGTATTTGCCCGATGCAAAAGATTTTAGCCGCGAAAATGCGCAAAAAACTCAAAAAAGAAAAATAATTTTTGTGTCTTTTGCGCATTTTCGCGGCTAATTTATTTTATATTTATCTGCGTGTATCTGTGTTCATCTGTGGTTTAAAATTTGTGTTAATTTATGCAACTCGCAGCTAAATTTTTTCTCTTGAAATTCAGCAACTTGGACGATTCCAATTCCCGCCGAGGTCAAAAAGATCGCGTCGGCTTCGTTCAGTTCATTTATTTTCGCTTTCTTCTCGCAAATCGAATAATTTCCCAAAACAAATTCGCGCGTTGTGCCGGGCAGACAACCTGTATCAAGACTCGACGTAAAAACTTTGCTGTCTTTCAGCCAAAAGATATTTGCCATACACGCCGAAACAATTTCGTCGCGCTCATTTAGGCGAACCGCTTCATCAAAACCTTTCGCCTTCGCGTCTTCCAAAGCCAAGATATTCTCCAGGTAATTGCAGGATTTAACACCGGAAAGCGGTGAAGTTGAATTCGTGCGGAAAGGCGAAACAGTCAAGCGCGAATGTTTGGGGATTTCCCGAAAATCAGCCGTGTTAATTAAAAAACTTGTTTGTTTTTTTTGTTCGGTTTGCCAAATCGAGATTGAAGATTCGTCGAAAAAAGTTAAGCGGGCGCGACCGTTTGTTATTTTGTTTTCGACAACAATTTCCAAAAATGATTTTTTTACTGTTTGTTCTGAAAATTCTGATAAATCAATACGGATTTTCTTCGCATTTTCGATTAATCTCTTCCAATGTTTTTGCCACAGAAAAGGTTTAGAATTGTAAATTGCGACGGTTGTAAAAATGCTTTTGCCATAAAAGGTCGCGGGAGAAATCGCAGATAGAAAAGAATTTTCGGCAGAAATAGTTTGGTGATTAAAGCTGACGAAATCGTGCATTTAACAAATGATTTTGAAAATTCTAAAATCCGCGCGAATTGCACATCGAGCAATGGTCGCAAGGCTTTCCCGTCGGTTCATACGGACAAGGTTTTTCCTCTCCCAGATTTCCGATTGTTCCATCGGCGATTATTTCGGCAATACCAAATTTTTCTTGACTCGGATGTTTGGAAGGATGAACGATGAAGGATGAACGATGAATGTCGGAAGAATTTTGTTTATCTAATGTCAATTCAATTTTTTCGAGCCGTTCGCTGATTTTTTCGATGCTTTTCTGTAAAGAATGTAAATCAACTTCCGGCGTTTCGGTTTGCAAAAGACGCGCAATTTTGACGGCTAAATTGTTTGTTGTTTCATCAGACATTTATCGAATGGAAAGCTCTTATTTTAGTTATTCTGTTTTTTTCCAATATTTTCTTCGGGAAATAAATCAATGTAATCAACGACGCCGACGATTGCTGAATCAATCGCCGCGCCCGCCGTTCCGGTCGATGCGGTCGACGCGCCCCAGCCTTCCTGCACAATCAAAACAACATCGCCTTCGCCGGCATCTACCGAATCAAGCGCGAGCAGCGTGTTTTCCATTTCTTCGCCTTCGGGCGTGATTTGCCGACAAAGCATTATGCGCGAGCCTTCATAACGCTGATTTTTCTGCGTCGCAACGACATTTCCGATAACTTTTGCCAGTAACATAATGAGTTGCGAATAGTGAATCGCCTTTTTCTAACTGCAATTCACTATTTACTATTTACGTAAACGTGCGAATCCGAATCGACAATTCCGATTATCGTGCAATCGGTCGGTGTAGAATCACGCTTGAAGGGAAAGCTCGCTTCCTTGCCGCGACACCAGAAAACGAGTTCGCTAACGCCCGCGCCGACGGCATCGAGCGCAATTAGCGGTTTGCCTTTCGGCTCTAAATCCGCGTTCAATGTCTGCACAATTAAAAGTTTTCGCCCTTCGAGCGTTTCATTTTTAACGGTGGAAACAACAGTTCCGATGACGCGGGCAAGTTGCATAATAAAGTTGACCGAGTTGACCTAGTTGATAAATTTCAAATTTAACTAGGTCAACTCGCCGAACTATCAAAATCTACCGTATCAATCACGCCGACGATTGCCGAGTCGACCGGACAATCTTTGTTACCTTGGGCAAGGCGCGCGCTTGAACCGGCAACAATCAAAACCTTTTCACGAAAGCCCGCGCCGACCGTATCAACCGACACGACATAACCGCTCTGGTCTGTGCCGTCAAGGTTTATCGGTTTGACGATAAGCAGTTTTTTACCCGAAAGACGCTCGTCCTTTTGTGTGGCGACAACTGTTCCGATGATTCTGGCAATTATCATTTTAGTGAATAGTGAACAGTGAATAGTGAATAGTGAATGATTTAACTTTTCACTTTTCGTTTTTCACTTTTCACTTTTTAACCTATCGGTAAAACGTCGTCAACGCTTCCGTGCGGGCGCGGAATAACGTGAACCGAAACGAGTTCGCCCACTCTCCGCGCCGCCGCCGCGCCTGCGTCCGTCGCGGCTTTGACCGCCGCGACATCGCCGCGCACAATCGCCGTGACGAATCCCGCGCCGATTTTTTCGTAACCGATGAGATTGACATTCGCGGCTTTGACCATCGCGTCCGCCGCTTCAATCATCGCCACCAATCCTTTGGTTTCAACCATTCCTAAGGCTTCCTGCATTCGATTTTCTCCTAAAAATTTTATGATTCAAAAATAATGCCCTGATAAATTTCCTCAACGCTCAATTCGCATTCGAGCGATTCTAATTTTAACGTTTCGCCTTCGACATATTCGCTTTGAAACCAAAACTTTTCATTATGTTTCGTGTAAAGCGCGACGAATTTTTCGCTTTGCGAAACCAACAAATAGTGCCGCAAACTTTCGATTGATTTGTATTCCTTAAATTTTAAGTCGCGGTCATATTTTTCCGTCGAAGGCGACAGAACTTCGACAATCAAAGTTGGATTAACGAGCAATCTTTGATTTCCCAAATCTTCGTAAATTGGTTGACCGCATAAAGCCGAAACATCGGCGTAACGATAAGGCAGCATTGTCGGAACTTTGATTTGGACTTCGGAATTATAAACCGAACAGCCTTTCGCAACTAATTGATTTCCAAGCAGTCGTCCGATTTGATTTCCCAAAAGCGAATGTTCGGGGCTGCCGCCGCTCATCTCAAAAACTTCGCCCTCGAAATACTCATAACGACCTTCGGCGTTATAATCAAACTCCAGATATTCTTCCAGAGTCATCTGCTTGCTTGTAATCGGAATCGCAGACATAGCTTTTACCCGACATTGGCGGCTTGCGCCAGCAGTTCAATCAACTCTTCCCTGCTTAAAGAAATTTTTGCGCCGTTTGAGTTTGGCTTATTTACCGAATTCGCGTCAAGTCCGCAGCGAATTTCCGTTTCGCGCAGATAACCGCACGACTGACATCTGGCTGATTCAGTTAAATAACCGGCTTTTTCTCTGATGTTAATAAGTTTTTCGATTGCATCTTTCGGCAAGTCGTTTGCGCCGCCGAGGGCGCGTGAAAGAATGGAGATTTTTGCCGTGTGTTCTAAAGTTTCGAGTCTGTCAAATGCCTGCCACAAATCTTCGCCGTATGCAACCGCGCCGTGATTCGCCATCAGCAATGCGTTGTGATGCGCGACAAAAGGTTTCATTGATTCGGTCAATTCATTTGTCGAAGGCGTTCCGTAATCGGTCAGAGGAACGCAGCCGAGAGTTAAAATAACTTCCGACAAAATCGGCGCGTCAATCGCTAAACCCGCAACCGAAAAAGCCGTTCCGTGCGGCGGATGCGCGTGGCAAACGGCGTTGATGTCGGGACGCATTTTGTAAATCAAAAGATGCATCGCCAGTTCCGACGACGCTTTTTTATCGTTCAGAGGCTTTCCGTCTAAGTCTGTAATTGCTAAACCATCTTCAGTCATCCGACCTTTGCAAGTCATTGTCGGCGTGGCGAGAATTCTATTTTCGTTTAAACGACAACTGAGGTTGCCATCTGACGAAACGACATAGCTCCGTTCATATAACAACTTCCCGATTTCAATAATTAACTTTCGCGCTTCGCTTTCGTTCATAAAATAAAGAAACCACAGATTAACACAAATGAACGCTGATAATAAAATCTTTGTTTATTTGTGTTAATCTGTGGTTTCTTTACCCATCAGATAGAAAATTATCTGCCGCTATACGGAATAGTTCGAGCTTTCGCGGGCGGCACCGGCGGCGGAACGGCAAAATCCAAATCGAAATCTCGCTCGTTCAAATCTTGCGCGTCCTTATCCGCCAATTGCCTTTTCAAACGCGAATTTTCTTCGTTCAAACGCTGAATTTTAAATTCCATTGTTTGATGATATTGCTGATGTCTGCGCCAGCCGCGATTAAACCCGAATTTCGGCGCGGCAATCGAAACAAAGAAACTTGCAATAAAAAGTCCGACGGCAAACGTCAGGAAAAACGGCAATACTCTTTTTATAAAAACTTTTCCACACATAAAAATTACCTCTTCAATTTAAAATTTCTTTTCAACTATTAATTCGTAATATCGGCTCAAAAAGTTTCATCTTTTTCCGTTGGTGCCGCTCGGTTGAGCCAAAAAATAAGCGAGACTTTCCAGCGAAGTCGTCAAATCAACTGTTTTTACTTTGACACCATGTTCAGCCCGCAAAGGAGTCGGCGCGAAATTCATCACGGCTTTGATTCCCGCCCTGGTAATCTGTTCCATAACACTCTGGGCGAATTGCGCGGGAACGGCGATGACCGCAACATCTATCTTATCTCTTTTTGCAATCTTCGCAAAGTTTCTTATATCGAAAATTTCAACCGCGCCGACTTTTTTTCCGATTTTTTTCACGTCGGCATCAAACAGCGCGGCAACCGTAAAATTCGTCTGTAGAAAACCGTAATAATCCGTCAGCGCCATTCCGAGCCGTCCCGCGCCGATGATTGCTACATTATGCTCTTTGTTCAGACCGAGAATCTTGGTCAGATGCTTGCGCAAGTCATCAACGTAATATCCGACACCGCGCACGCCGAACTCGCCGAAATAAGCTAAATCCTTGCGAATCTGCGCCGAATTCAAATGAAACTGCTCGGCGAGCTTATCGCTCGAAACGGTTTTCACGCCATTCACTGCAAGTTCGTTTAAGCAGCGCAGATAAACGCTCATTCGATTCGTCGTTAATTCCGAGATTTTTTCAACCTTCATCGTCATTTCCAATTATATTCTTAGTGAAAGACTTCGCAAGCTAGAGATGACTAAAATCTTTTCTGTCGTTGCCCTAAAATTGATTATCCTTTACAATTTGTGTTTCAAGTGTGAAACAATATGATTGCGTATCTGTCGGGAAAACTTTTAGAAAAAGAAGCTAATTTGATTATTGTTGATGTCGGCGGTGTCGGTTACGAAGTGATAATTCCGCTTTCGACGTTTTACGATTTGGGCGAAATCGGCGGTGACGTTTCGCTTCGCATTTACACATACGTACGCGAAGACGTTTTTCAGCTTTTCGGCTTTAAAACCGTTCGTGAGCGCGAGCTATTTCTGCTTCTGATTTCAGTTTCGGGAATTGGTCCGAAGTCCGCGATTACCGCGCTGTCGGGAATGAGCGCGGATGAAATCATCGGCGCGATTCGGCAAAATAATCTAGCGCGGCTGAATTCGATTCCGGGTGTCGGCAAAAAAACCGCCGAAAGATTGGTTATCGAATTGCGCGACAAAATCGCTAAACTTTCCGCCGTCTCTTCCGAAGAAATGCGTGCCGAAGGCATTCCGCAAACTTCAGGCGACGACGTTTATGACGACGCGATTTCCGCTCTTGTAAACTTAGGCTACCAGACCAACGCCGCCGAAAAAGCCTTAAAACAAGCGATGCAGGAAGGCACGGAAATGAGTGTGCAAAAACTTTTGCGAAAGAGTTTGCAGTTTTTGGCTAAAGGTTAATTTTTTGAGTCTGCGAATTATTTTTGATGGCTAACGATTTTGAAAACAACGACAACCGCGACGGCAACGCTTTTGATGAAGAAAAGCAGCTTGAGCTTTCTCTGCGCCCGACGAAACTCGGCGAATATATCGGGCAAAAAAAAGTCAAAGACAACCTGAAAATCTTTATGAAAGCCGCGCTCAAACGCCGCGAAGCCCTTGACCATATTTTACTTTTTGGTCCGCCGGGCGTGGGGAAAACCACGCTTTCAAACATCGTCGCCAATGAAATGGGCGCGGAGCTGAAATCTACGGCTGGTCCGATTATCGAAAAAGCCGGCGATTTAGCCGCGATTTTGACGAATTTGGCGGAAGGTGATGTTTTATTTATTGACGAAATTCACCGCTTAAATCCGGCAATCGAAGAAATTCTCTATCCGGCGATGGAAGATTACAATCTCGATTTGATGATTGGGCAAGGTACGGCGGCGCGTTCGATAAAATTAGAATTACCGAAATTTACTCTGGTCGGCGCGACGACCAGACCGGGAATGATTACCGCGCCACTGCGCGGGCGTTTCGGCATTGTTTTTCATCTGGATTTTTACAACATCGAAGATTTGCAGACCATTATCAAACGCTCGGCTGAAATCTTGAATGTCGAAATCGAAGAAAACGGCGCGAAGGAAATCGCCCGGCGCGCGCGCGGAACTCCGCGAATTGCCAATCGTCTGCTGCGCCGCGTGCGCGATTACGCTGAAGTTGATTACGACGGGCGAGTAACCGAAGCAGTAGCAATGGACGCGCTTAATCGAATGGAAGTTGACACTTACGGACTCGACGAAGTTGACCGCAAATTACTGCTGACAATCATCGAAAAATTCGACGGCGGACCGGTCGGCTTGGGAACGATTTCCGCCGCGATTTACGAAGAAAAAGATTCGATTGAAGAAATCATCGAGCCGTATTTGATTCAAACCGGCTTTCTAAACCGCACGCCGCGCGGTCGAATGGTTACGCGCCTCGCTTATGAACATTTCGGACTTGATAATTTACTTAAAAGACCGGATGTGTCGAGTTTATTTGATTAAGATTACAAGAATAAAGATTTAAAGATAATCAGAAGTAAAATTTCAATCATATTGTGTGTCCCAGCCAATTTTCTTTTCCTTTCAGATTACGCGATAATCTATCTCATATGCTAAAAAATTATCGTGTATTATTATTGCTTGCATTCATCTTTTTGCTTTCACTAAATGCTTTCGCCCAAAATAAATTTGAAGGCTACAATATCATCGTAGACGCGCCCGATACCCAAAAGGCTGCAACCTGCGCTATTCGCTACGTTCCGCCGACAACCGACATTACCATCACCGATTTAGACACTTCAACGCCGATGAAGGTTTCAAACTGCGGCGGCGCGGGTTCGAGTTTGACGCAGAGCGGCGCGACCGCGACGATGCGCGGGAATCCGAATAATTTCAAATGGTGTTTCGAGGGTGAAGACAAACGCTACCGAATTTCCTACAAAGGCGACCAATTTAGCGGCGACATCGTTTACGATTGGATTGCTACGCCCGCCGCGCCCGGAATTTACAACGTCAAGGATTTCGGCGCGCGCGGCAACGGTGTTACTGACGATACGATTGCTATTAAAAGCGCGCTCGCCTTTATTGCCACGCGCAACGGCGGAATCTTAAATTTCCCCGAGGGCGATTATGTTGTCGGCGCGATGGCGAGTAACCGCGCGATTGCTCTGCCATCGGGCGTTACGATTCAAGGTGTCGGCAGTTTGCAGTCAAACACTTTTTCCAACAACGTCGTGCAGAAAAATCCGAGCCGCATCACTTTTAACGGAAGCAACCGCGCGCTTTTTCGCATCGGCGAATGCACCGAGCGTGTAACTTTCCGGGACATCGAACTGTATGCGAGCGGCAGTCAAAATACTTACGGTATCGAAGCAATCGGCGCATTTACGACTTCGCAGAATTTCGTGTTCGAGCGCGTTGTCTTCAATAAATTCTTTCGCGGTTTTTACGCGCACGGTTTGGAAATACCAAATACTTCCTGGCAATTCGATTTCATAAAATTTAGTTCCTGCGGTTTCTTTTTTATTACCGATGTCGGAATTTATACGGATATCAGCAATTCGGATTGGACGGTTGAAAACTGTTTATTTGTCAATCCGCCGCGCACAGCGACGCAGAAAGCCGATTCGATGTATTTCAGGCGTGCCGGCGCGATTTTGATTAAAAACACTTTCGGCGGCGGTTTCTACAATGCATTCGGCGGGACTTTTCTCGGCATTCTCGACAGCGGCGTAACCACCGTTCTCAACTCGCAAACCGAGCAGATGACCAATTCGATTGTTTATAACGCGGATGTAAATCCGAACGCGGGCGATTATTCATATCCGCTAACCGTCATCAACAGCGTATTCGGCTCGCCGATTGTCTTCAAAGCCCGCCGCACATTCGTTTCGACCGGCAATCTTTATGGAGCTGATACATTTAAAGCCGATGCGCGACTGCGCGTCTATTCGACTGGCGACCGTTTTTGCTACGACGGAGTAACAAATGGCTGTCTGGGCAAAACCAGAACTTATTTTGACGGCGCAACCGTTTTATTTATGACCGGCGCGCCGGACGAAACAAATCTAAAAGGTTTTCCGGCAGTTTTCGGCACGGACGTGCAGTTTAACCAGCCCGTTCAAATGCCTTCGTTGCGGCAAAATGCTTTACCAAAAGACAAACCGAACGGTTCGATGGTTTATTGCGCCGATTGCCGCCGCTCGACTACGCCGTGTCAGGCAGGCGGAACAGGCGCGCCCGCGATGGTTGTCGGCGGCGGGTGGAGTTGTCTTTAATTTATAAAAACGCAAACCGTTATTTCTTTTTTCCTTTTAAGATTAAATATCTCTATGAGCAAATCACAAAAAGAACTCGCCTTTTTGCGAAATCTATATATCGAAACAGATTGGACACAGCGTTTTACAGACCTTTTTGACGACAATTTTAAATTTTCCGACGAGCAAAAGTTTCTTTATATCAACGCCGGAACTGGCAATCACGCGCTCGCCTTGCGCGAAAAACTTGACGAAAACTCCGAGCTTTGGGCAATGCCTGAAAACAAGGAACTTTTGAGTATCGCCAAAGCAAAAGCCGACGCGGTAAAAGCGGATATTAGTTTTTTCTCAGATTTCCCGGCTGAAAAAGTTGATGCGGTGTTGGCTGACGCGAGTTTTGTGCGCCCGTCCGAACTGGAAGACTTTTTGGCAAAAATTATCAAACTCTCAAACAAGCAAGTGATGTTCTTTTTGCCGACGGCGGGAAGTTTCGGTGATATATTTTCCTACCTTTGGGAAACCTTATTAAACGCCGATTTGCTTGAAAAAGAGGCGGAAATTGAACGCTTGATTACTGAAATTCCGACTGTTTCAAAAATTAAGGAAATGGCTGAAAATCTCGGTTTAACCAAACTGCGAACGGAAACCAAAACCGAGTTTTTCAAGTTTGAATCAGGCGAAGATTTTATCAATTCGCCGCTTGCCGATGATTTTTTATTTCCCGCCTGGCTCGGATTTTTGGATGAAAAAGAGAAGAAGAAATTTGAAGAAAAACTTGCTCAAACAATTAACGAAGATTCCGACCAGATAAATTTCAGCTTTTCGGTCAAAGCGACGCTGATTGTTGGTGAGAAAAAGAAATAGCCGCGAAAAAGCAAAAATTCACAAAAATAAATTTACTATCTCAAAGTTTTTTTGTGTTTTGCGCTTTTTTGCGGCTAATTTCAACTTTCGATTAAAATTACGGTTGTTTTACTTCCGCGCGGCGACGCATTTCCGCCAGCATATCCTCGTCGCTCATATTATTTATCTGCGGAGGAGCGATTGGGCTTGGATTAAATTGCTTTTGCTCTTGTTCCAAACGCTCTTCTTCTTCGGCTTCGCGCATTCCGTCCTTGAATGCTTTGCGGGTTTGACCGAATGATTTTGCCAGTTGCGGCAGACGGCTCGCGCCGAAAAGCAAAAACAAAACGGCAACGATTAAAATAATTTCTGTTGTTCCAAGACCACCCATAATTTTTCTCCTGTCATTTTGACGTTTGAATTTCCGAAAAAGTCGGCGCGTCAACCATTTTCATAATACAGACATTTGCGCCAAACTTCATCCGCGCAATTACAATGCCGCAAATTTGTTTGCCGGTAAAGTTCATTAGCTTTTTGATTTTACAATTTTAATTCCTAATTTCTTTGAACTTATCCATCGCGTCAACCAATGCCGACGCAATTCCTTTTTCCGAAATCGAATGTCCCGCATCGCCGACGACAATCAATTCGGCTTCGGGAAACGCCTTGTGCAATTCCCACGCGCTCGTCATCGGGCAAACGACATCGTAACGACCTTGAACAATGACGGTCGGAATATGACGAATCTTTTCGACGTTTTCAATCAAATAATTTTCGGTCGGGAAAAACGAATTGTTCATAAAATAATGACATTCGATTCGCGCCAACGACAACGCTTCGTCTTCGCCTTCCCAATGATTCATCAAATACTTGTCGGGGAAAAGTTTCGAGGTCGAACCTTCCCAGACGCTCCAGGCACGCGCCGCCGAAAGCCGCGTTTTCTTATCGTCGCTCGTCAGACGCTTATAATACGCCGAAATAAAATCGTCGCGCTCGGCTTTGGGAATCTCGTCGCGGTAACGCTCCCAATAATCGGGAAAAATCTCACTCGCGCCGTATTGATAAAACCACAAAAGCTCCGAGCGGCGCGTCAAAAAGATACCGCGCAAAATCAAACCCAGACATTTGTTTGGATGTGTTTCGCCGTAAGCTAAACTCAAAGTGCTTCCCCAAGAACCGCCGAACACAAACCATTTTTCGATGTTAAACTTTTCTCGCAAGGCTTCGATGTCGTCAATCAAATCCCAAGTTGTATTCTCGCGCAATTCATACGCCGGTTTGGATTTCCCCGAACCGCGCTGGTCAAACAAAATTATGTGATAGGCTTTCGGGTCAAAAAATCTTCTATACATTGGAATCAGACCGCCGCCTGGACCGCCGTGAAGAAAAACGACCGGAATTCCATTTTCATTACCGCATCGTTCATAATAAATCTCGTGAATGTCGGAAACCTTCAGCATTCCCGAATCAAACGGCTCAATCTCTGGATAAAGTGTTTTCATAACGGCAATCATACAAGAATTTGTTTTAATCGTTCAAACGATTTTTCTATTTTTGACAAAAAAACGGCTCAAGTTTTATAACTCAGCCGTCTTTTTTATAAAATTATTTCGAGCGATTAAATCATATCGCCTTCCTCTTTAGAATCTTCATCGAGTTCCCAACGGTTACGATCGCGCTTTTCCATTTTTTCAAGTAAATCGAGTGGTTCGTTGTCTTGAAAGTCAATGCCGTAGGCGTGCGCGTTTTCTTCTACGTTTGACTGGTCTGGTGTCGGGTTGTGTCCGGCGAAGGCTTCCGCGCCGGTTGTATTGACTTCTTCCCAATTAGCATCAATGTCGCCGCCGGAGTCGGCGGGCGAAGACGAATGATGTTCTCTCAGCCGTTCGGTCAATTCATTCGGAGCTTGCGGCGCGTGAGCGATTTCGTCGTCCATAAACTCTTTTATCGCTTCGTCGGGCGGCGTTTCCTTTTCGTAAAATTCCAAATCCTTGCCGGTCATATCTTCACCTGTTTTTTCGTTCATTTGTTAGAAAGAATAGCACATCTTTTGGGAATGATGAACTATGAATTATGAACGATGAGTAAAAAATTCCGCATTTATCGTTCCTAATGCATCGTTTAAATAAAGACGATTGACTGCGCCGAAGGAATCTCGAAGCGTTTGCGGCAACGGATGTTTTTGCACATCAGTTGGTCATCAACACGCACCATATAATCACGCGATTTTTCATATTGAATGCGGTCTTGCTCATTTCGAGGTCTCGGCGAATTTCGCTTTTTCGTGCGTTTCAGCCAGCGCACGTCGTAATCGTTTCGCTCGCGGCAATTCGGGCAAACAAAACTCGCCGTTTTCGTTTCCTGCTTTTCGTCAAAAATATCTCGCTCGTTCATAAAAGTTCAATGTTTAAAGTTCAAGGTTCAAGGTTCTTTCGACTTTGAACCTTAAACATTAAACTTTGAGCTAACCGGAAAGTTTTCGCAAATAATCAAAGCTGTAAATTCCAGTTTCGTGTCCGTCGGAAAAATGAAAATTCAGCGCGTAGCGTCCGACAATCGAAATGCTCGAAAACGATAAATCGTCGGCGATGTTTTCGGTTTTCAACATCTTTTCGCCCGTCCATTCATTGATGCAGCCGGCGCACGGACACGCACGGCGCAAATCTGCGGCATTGTATTTCGTTTCCGCTTCGTCCGACCAATTTATCGAAATCTCGGAATCACTTTCTTCGATTATCTGTCGCGGCTCAATCATTTGATATTCGATTCGACATCGCTCGCCGTTACATCATAATGCGCGGCGTGATAAACGACTTTGCCGTCTTTTAAGATTATTGCCTGCGGCGATTCGTGCCGAATGCCTGTTTTTTGAGCGATCGCATCGGAAACATTTCGCGCTTTCTGCACAATAACTATATTTATATCGGCATCGGCGTTGGAAATTTCCTGATGAACACCCGCGCTTATCGGACAAGTCGTGCTGTGTTTAAATAAAACGATTGGATTTGTGTTCGATTGCTCGAAAAGCTCGTCAAGCTGTTTGGTCGAATTTATTTCTGTAAAATTTGCTTTCATATTTCAATTATAACCACCTGCGCCTCGAAACGCATCAGGCAACAGATTTTTATTTTGTTTTATCCGCGTCTATTCGTGTTCATCTGTGGTTGATTTTTCTTCCTGCTAATTTGAAGATTCTTCGATTTCTTCAAGCGGCGAAATGGCAGGCGTGTTTATCGGATGTCCGTCAATGCCGAAGCGCGAGCCGTGGCACGGACAATCCCAGGTTTTTTCCAGCGAGTTAAACCGTACGATACAACCCAGATGCGTGCAAACCGCCGAACGCTGGTAGAGCTTTCCGTTTTCGTCTCGATACGCGGCGATTTTCGTCGCGCCGTGGCTGATGATTGCGCCCGTTCCGTTTTTGATTTCGTTGGGGGAAGAAACATCGCCGCCTTTCAGCCAATCAACATACGGCACGGTCGAACTAATAATTTCGGGAACGGCTTCCGAGATTGACTGCGTGGCAAGACGCGAAGGCTCATAAACTTCAGCCCAATCGTTTTCACGTCCGAGAATTAAATCCGACACCAGCATTCCGCCGATTGTGCCGTGCGTCATTCCCATTCCCGAATCTCCCGTTATCAAATAAACGTTCGGCTCGCTGCCGGAAAATCTTCCGATAAAAGCTAAGCCGTCGTGCGTTTCCGCGAATTGTCCCGACCATTTGTAAAGAATTTCTTCTGCCATTGGAAAACGCTTTTGCGTCCACTGCCAAAGCCGTCCGAAACGCGCGTCCGAATCGTCTTCTTGTCCTGTGCGATGGTCTTCGCCGCCGACAATCAAAACGTCGTAATCGTTTTCCGGTTGTGTGCGAACGTAAATGTAAGGGTCAGCCGTGTCCCAAATCAGACATTTTTCAACTGAATTTTTTGGCACTTTCGCGCCGATGGCGTAAGTTCGATAAGCGGGAAGTTTGGCAAACATCTTGCTCATAATCGGATAATTCGTCGCCAAAACGATTGATTGCGCTCGGATTGTTTGACCGCTTGCGGTTTTTACTTCGGGCGCGTCTTCGCCTTTCCATTCGACCGCGCGGGTGTTTGAAAATAGTCTTCCGCCGTTTTGCTCAATGGCTTTCGCCAAACCCGAAAGATATTTAAGAATGTGAAACTGCGCTTGATGCGGAAATCGCAAACATTCGCCCGTGTCGAAATTTTCAATCGGCGCGCGTTTTACTTTTTCAATCTGTGTAAATCCCAAACGATGCGCAGTTTCAAATTCCTTATTCAAATCGTCTTCGCCGTTTTCGGCTTCGATTAAATAGCCGTCCACGCGCAAAAAATCGCAGTCAATATCTTCTTCCGTTATAATTTTTTCAATTTGGCTAACGGCTTCGGTGTGGCTCTCAACCGCAAGTTTCGCTTTATCTTCGCCGTGCCAACCTTCGATGCGATAAATTCGGTCGTCCAAGGCGTTTGAAAGATGCGCCGTCGTCCGCGAAGTTTCACCGCCGCCAATCGCGCCGGCGTCAATTACAATTACCTGTTTTCCCGTTTTCGCCAAAAGATACGCCGTCGTCAGTCCCGCAATCCCGCCGCCGATTATGCAAACATCCGTTTCGATTGATTGCTGAAGCGCGTCTTTTTCTATTAGATTTTCGCTCGCTTCCCAATATGAAACGGTTTTTCCTTCATCACTTTTCAACATAACTCTCTTCCTCGCTCAAAATAAATTATTGATTGTGTTTGATTATACAGTTAAACAGAATGCGGATTAAATAAAAAATTTGTTTTTATATTTTCCGGTTTCCATTTTCCGTTTTCCGTTATTTATAAATTTTCTCTATGTAATCCTTCATCATTCTATCGCTGGAAAATTGCGGCGTGAGCGTGATTAAAGCATTTTTCATTCGTCGAATCCATTCACTCTGTAAGCCGTTTTCGTCTCTTTGGTAAAAAGCGGGAATGACCTCGGTTTCTAAAACGTGATAAAGCGATTCGGTATCTTCGGCATCAATTGTTTTCGTGTCATCTTTATTTTCGTCTTTGGACACGCCGATTGAAAAACCGTTTTCGCCGTTAAAGCCTTCAGTCCACCAGCCATCTAAAATAGACAAATTTAATCCGCCGTTCATTGCCGCTTTCTGACCGCTCGTGCCGGAGGCTTCGAGCGGGCGACGCGGAACATTCAGCCAAACGTCAACGCCCTGAACCAGATAACGCGCCACTTCCTGGTCATAATCTTCGAGAAAAACCGCGCGTTTTTGCCACTGTGAATTTTCGTCCAAAATCATTAAGTTATGAAGAATTTCTTTTGCCTTGCGGTCTTGCGGATGCGCTTTGCCCGCAAAAACAAACTGCACGGGTTTTTCCTGATCGTTAATCATTTTTAAAAGTCTGTCCGAATCGCTCATAAGCAAATCCCAACGCTTGTAAGCCGCGACGCGACGCGCAAAACCGATGGTCAAAACATCCGCGTCAAAAAGTTTTTCGGTGTTGTCGTGTTCGTTAATAGTCGCTTGCGAACCGATTTTCTTTGAAAAAGTTTTCTCGCGCAAGAACGCGATGAGAAGCTGTTTTAAAAGTTTGTGAGTTTGCCAGATTTCGGCATCTGGAATTTTTTCAATCGCCTCGCGCCAAGCGGTTTCATCTTTTAATATTTCCGTCCAATTCGCGCCGATATTTTTTTCGTAAACGGTTTGAAACATTGGCGCAATCCAAGTCGGCGCGTGAACTCCGTTGGTAACGTGAGTTATCGGAACGTCTTCGGTTTTCGCGCCTTCGGGAAACATTTTCAGCCACAACTCACGGGAAACTTCGCCGTGTTTTTCGCTTACGCCGTTTGCCGAACCGGTCATTCGCAAGGCGAGCGGCGTCATTCCGAACCATTCGGCTTTATCTTCCACATTCGTGCGACCGAGCGCGAAAAGTTCTTCCTTCGTTATTCTCAAAGAATTTATAAAATTTTCGTCAAAACAGCCTTTAACCAGTTCGGGCGCGAAGGTATCGTTTCCCGCCGCGACGGGCGTATGCGTCGTGAAAACACATTTTTCTTTGACAAAAGAAACGGCATCGTTAAACGAAGCGTTTTCGTTCGCTTCGAGAAATTCCCGCGCCAGTTCCAAAGTCAAAAACGCCGAATGTCCTTCGTTCAAATGATAGACGGACGGCTCTAATCCGAGTTTTCTTAAAAGGCGCGCGCCGCCGATGCCCAGAATTTTTTCCTGCACGACGCGCGTTTCCGTATCGCCGCCGTAAAGATGTCCGGTTACGAGTTGGTCAACCACATTGTTTTGTTCGATGTTCGTATCAAGCAAATAAAGCGAGATTCTGCCGATTTGGGCAAGCCAAGCCTGCGCGAAAACTTCGTGTCCGCGCATATGAATCTTCACGAAAATCCTTTCGCCGTTTTCGTCCGTAACAGGTTTGAGCGCGAGTTCGTTATCAAACGAATCCAAATATCTCTCTTCCTGCCAGCCGTCGTGCGAGATTTTTTGCCGAAAATAACCGTAACGATACATCAAACCGACGGCAACAAGCGGAACATTCATATCGCTCGCCGATTTTAAATGGTCGCCTGCCAGAATTCCGAGTCCGCCCGAATAAATCGGCAAGGAATTATGAACGCCGTATTCGGCGCAAAAATACGCCGCCGGATTTTCCTTTGTGATTCGTCCGAAATTATTCGGTGTTTGCACGTGATAGTTTTCAAATTCAATGGAAAAGTTTTTTAACCGCTCGACGTAATTTGCATCGTTTGCCTTTTGCCAAAGCCTGAGCGAAGAGATTTTCTTCAGAAAAACACGCGGGTTTTGCTCGCATATTTCCCACAACTTCGGGTCGAGTTCCCGAAAAAGATTCGCTGCTTCCGGTTTCCAGGACCAGAAAAAATTCCACGAAAGCGCGTCTAAAAATCGGAGGTTTTCCGGCAATTCGCGTGTAAAATAAAAGTTTCGTCTAAAAGATTGTTCGGCTTGCGGGCTGGCGGCTGTTTGCATATGTGAAAAAGTTTCGGTTGAAATGTCTTTCATAAAAAATTTCGGGTTTTGAAAATATTAAAATTTATATTTTATGCGAGTCGAGAGTAGAAATATAACTGAAGAAATAAGTCAGAACAATTCGAGACGCAGCTATTCGTTATTAACTATAAACCGTTCGCTATTTAACAGAAGGAATTCTCTCTGTAATACAACGGACAGCCGATAGCGAAAAACGAATAACTTCAACCGATGACACATAGAAGTGAAAATCAACCGAACCGGCATAGTTTTTGTTTCTACTCTCAATTCAAATAATTTATTCAAAGTAACTACTCGCCGAATAGCTCACAAACTTCTGGCTTGAAACCAGATATTTGGAATGGAAAAAACCTTTTGCCGGAAATTAATATGCGCCCGACGTGAGAAAACATTGTAATTTTGTTTTTCGATTTCGCCCAAAATCTTTGAGTAAAGTCTTGAAGCCAGCAAAACCGTAAAGCGCGTGTCTTTTTCCAAAAGCGCAATTCCCTTTTCGGCTTTAAAGTAATAATCTCTGGCGCGTTCGATTTGAAAATTCATCAATCCGACAAAATTTTCGTTCGTTTCACCGGCAAAAATTTGTTCTTCGGAAACATTAAATTTTCGCAAATCTTCCTTCGGCAAATAAATCCTGTTCATTGCGGCATCTTCTTTGACATCGCGCAAAATGTTCGTCAATTGCATCGCAATGCCCAATGCTTCAGCATATTCCAAAGTCTTTTCGTCCGAATAGCCAAAAATCTCCGACGACATTAAACCGACGGTCGAAGCCACGCGATAGCAATAAACGTAAAGCTCTTCAAAAGTTTCGTAGCGTTTCGCGTGCGTGTCCTGCAAAACGCCCTTCATCAATTCGAGCGGCAGATTTTGCGGGATTTTATAGTTTTTCAGCAAATCTCTCCAAGCGAGAAGAACTAAATTTTGGTCTTTGGTTTTTGGACTTTGGTCTTTGATTTTACTTTTGCCTTTTGCCTTTTGCCTTTTGCCTTCGTAGATTTTATCTAGTTTTGTCTTCCAACGCTCGACCGCCGCGATTGCTTCGGCTTCGCTGTGAACTTCCGCTTCGTCAACTTCGTCGTCAACGTGACGGCACAAAGCGTAAAGCGCGTAAATCGGTTTTTGTTTCGATTTCGGGAGAAATTTGGCGGCGAAATAAAAACTTTTAGCGTGATTTTTTGTCACGCTTTCACAGTATTTGTAGGCTTTTTCGATTTCAGAAGACATTTTTGAATAGCCGCGAAAAGCCGCGTAAAACACAAAAAATTTTGTAAATTTTGTGCTTTTTCGCGGCAATTAATTTTTTCTTTTCGCCAAATAATCGGTTAATTGAATCAAACAACCACGCGCTTCATTCGGCGGAAAATTCTCGATTAAAACTTGCTTTGCATCTTCGATAATTGTTTTTAATTTTAACTGAGCCGCGTCTTGTCCTTTTTTTACGGCAAAAGTTTTGTTCGATTGAAAAAGCTCGCCGTCTTCTTCTAAATCGAGCAAATCATCGCTTAATTGATAAGCGTCGCCGAGGAGTCCGGCAAAGCGCGAAAGATTATTAAGTTCGAGATGATTTGCGCCAGCTAAAATCGCGCCGACGCGCAACGCAAGACGCATCAAAGCCGAAGTCTTTAAATTTCTAACCGATTCAAATGCGTAATCTTCGTTTGAAAAATTGTTTGAATTCGCGCCTTTCGCCAAAGCCAAATCAACCGATTGACCGCCAACCATTCCCGCCGCGCCGACGCATTCGACGATTTCCGCGTGCGCCTGTATCGCGCGTTCCGGCGGATTTTTGTGATTAACGAAAACCAAATTGTAAGCGGCGTTGAGAAAACTGATCGCGACCAAAACCGCTAAACCTTCGCCGAATTGAGCGTGCAGCGAAGTTTTTCCGCGCCGCTCATTTGAATCGTCCATACAGGGCAAATCATCGAAAATCATCGAGCTTGTATGAATAAACTCCCCTGCGCACGCCGCAGGCACGATAATTTCAGATTTTCCGCCGACAAGCTCCGCGCCGAGCAAAGTCACAACGGGACGCAGACGCTTTCCACCTGAAAACAAAGCGTATTCGACGGCTTCGTTAAATTTCGTTTCTATTTTTGCAGGCGCGAGCGGCAAATGTTCGCGCAAGGCATTTTCGATTTGCGGTTTTTTATCTTCCACGTATTTCCACAAATCAGATTTTCCGGCAACTGTGTGCGGTTTTTGTTCAATCATCTTTCAGCAATTCTCGATAAATTTGTTTTGCCTTTTCCGCTAACTCACTTTGGATTGTTACGCGAAACGGATGTTTGGCGACGAAGTTCGGAACTTTAATCACTTTTGAGCCGAGTTTTTCTAAACCTTTAGCGATTTCCTCGTCAGAAAATTCTTCAGTTCCAAATTTTTCCGCGGCGCGTTTGAACGCGCCGCGCAATCTGTCGAGCGCGAGTTCTCTTTCCGCTAAAATTTTGCCGCGCGATTGAAACTCGCCGAGCGCGTAAAGCAGAACTTTGTCAATCTCGACGGTTTGGACTTTTTCTTCAAAAAGATTCGGCTGACTGTTCATTTTCTTGTTTGCTCGGAACATTTTAGCACAGATTCTTTGCGGATTTGCCGTAAAATATCGAAACGGTTTTTATCCGTCTTTATCTGTGTTAATCTGTGGATAATTTATTTATGTCTGAAAAGAAATATCGTATCGGGCTTGGCGTTGCGGGTGGAATCGCGGCGTATAAAGCCGTCGAAGTTTTGCGCCTTCTGCAAAAATCCGGCTGTGACGCGCGCGTGGCGATGACGAAACACGCGACCGAATTCGTCTCGCCACTGACGTTTCGCGCTCTAACCGAAAATTATGTTTTGACCGACGATTACGCGCCGGAAAATCCTGACCCGATTGCGCATATTAATTTTTCGCAAACGATAGATTTGCTTTTAATCGTTCCCGCAACCGCGAACATTATTGCCAAATTCGCAAACGGCATTGCCGACGATTTTCTTTCTTCGACTTATCTCGCTTCAACCGCGCCGGTTTTGCTCGCGCCCGCGATGAACACGACAATGTGGGAACACGCGGCAACGCAGAGAAATATCGAAACATTAAAAAATGACGGCGTTTATTTTGTCGCACCTGTTTCGGGCGAATTGGCTTGCAAAACCGTCGGCACGGGAAAACTCGAAGACGTAGAAAATATCGTCGGTCAAGTGATGGATTTATTAGTTCAAAGTTCAAAGTTCAAAGTTCAAAGTTCAAGCGAAAGTAAGGGTTTAGAATCTGGATTCAAGTCTCTGGACTTAAAAGGCGAAAGCCTCTTAATCACCGTTGGCGGAACGCGCGAAGCGATTGACCCGGTAAGATTTATTTCAAATCATTCGTCGGGCAAAATGGGTTTTGCCGTCGCTGGAGCGGCGCGAAAGCGCGGTGCGAATGTGACGGTTGTGTGCGGCGTAACAAGTGTCGAGCCGCCGGAAAGTATCAAAGTTATTCGAGCAATTTCGGCGGAAGAAATGTTTCAAGTCGTGATGCGTGAATTGCCAAGCGCGACTATTTTCGTCGGCGCGGCGGCTGTCTCTGATTATCGCCCCAAGAAAAAAGCCGAAGTAAAAATCAAGAAAACAGAAGATGTTTTGACTTTGGAACTCGAAAAAACGACCGATATTTTGTCGAATGTTTCGCAAAATCGGCACAACGGTTTATTGGTTGTAGGCTTTGCGGCGGAAACCGACGATGTTGTAAATTATGCACAATCGAAATTGGAAAAGAAAAATCTCGATTTAGTCATCGCCAACGACATCACAAAAAACGGCGCGGGATTTAATGCCGACACAAACATTGCGACAATCTTAAAGCGTGAAAGCGATGAAAGAATCGAGCTTCCGCTGATGTCCAAGTGCGAAATGGCAGACAAAATTTTGGATGAAGTGGTAAAATTAAGAGAGGAAAATTTAACCGTCCCGCTTTGCGTGAACACGGATAAACGCAGATAAGAAAAAGATTTTATCCTGTAAATCCTATTCATCTTGTTTTAATTTATCTGTGTCCATCTGTGTTTAAGCGAAGCTGGATGGTTAAAAAATGAAAAGCGAATTTTCGACATTATTAGCCGACGTTAAAGAGCATATTTTATATTTGCAGGAACTCGGCGCGGAAAATTTTGCGGTTGATTTGCCTGAAATTGACAGCTCAAAGTTAAATATTAAAAGTTCAAAGCCGGAAGTTTCGCAGGAAAAGTTAGAGCGTTTTGTGCCGTCTGATTTTGAATTGTCTAAAATACAAGCCGCAAAATCTCAAGTTTCAAACACGGAAAATAGTTCATCGCGGCAAAGCCTTTTGGAAGCGTCAAAACTCTCGCGCTTGCCGTCTTTGCCGAAACGAAATTCTTTTTCAAACAATCAAACAAAAGAACCAACAAGGGAAAACGAAATGCCAAAGAAAATACTTTTGAACGAAGACGCGCCGCAAACGCTGTTCGGCGATATGACGCAGACTTTGCCCGAAGCGACCGAAACGCTCGAAGATATTCGCGCTTTTATCGGCAATTGTATTCGCTGCACTCTGTGCGAAAGCCGCACGAAAGTTGTTCACAGCGAAGGCAATCGGGAAGCTGATTTATTGTTTATCGGCGAAGCGCCCGGCGCAAACGAAGATGCCGAAGGTCGTCCGTTTGTCGGGAAAGCCGGACAGCTTTTGAATAAAATTATCGAATCAATCGGGCTAAAACGCGAAGACGTTTTTATCGGCAACGTCAACCGCTGTCGCCCGCCGCAAAATCGCCAGCCGACACCGATTGAAGCCGCGACTTGCAGACCGTTTTTGCTGCGCGAGATTGCGGTCGTGCGCCCGAAAGTGATTGTCGTTTTGGGAAATACGGCAACGCAAAATCTGCTTGCGACAAAAGTCGGAATAACGAAAATTCGCGGCGAGTTTCAAGATTATTTCGGCGTGAAAGTAATGCCGACATTTCATCCGGCGTATCTTTTGCGCGACCCGTCGAAAAAACGCGAAGTTTGGGAAGATATGAAAAAGGTGCGCGATTTTTTGAATCAATAAAATAATTTTGCCACAGAGTTCACAGAGACCACAGAGTTTTAATTTTCTCTCTCTGCGGTCTCTGTGAACTCTGTGGCTGATTCTTATGCAAAATTCTCTTTTCGACATTGCCGGCGAGCAAATTGAATCAACCGAGACGATTGACGAAATCAATCAGGAATTGCTCGAAAAGGCAAAGTCTTTGCCGACTTTCGCCGATAAGTTTTTTATCTTCGGCGTTGGAAAAACAAACGCGAAAGTCGTCATTGTCGGCGAATCGCCCGGGCTTCCCGATGCCGATTCGGAAAAGCCATTTATGGGTCCGGTCGGGCAATTACTCGAAAAAATTCTCGGCGCGATTGGCTTAAAACGTGAAGAATGTTATCTGACAAATGTTGTCAAATATATTTCGCAAGGCGACGAACTCACGCCCGACATTTTAAAATTTTTCACGCCTTACTTGCATCGGGAAATGGCGGCGATAAATCCGAAGGTTATTATTTCTCTGGGAAATACGCCGACGAAGGCGTTGTTAAATACTAAAAAATCAATCACGCAAATGCGCGGCGAATTTTATGATTTTCAAGGCGCGAAATTGATGCCGACGTTTAATCCGGCGTATATTCTGCGCGACCCGAGCAAGAAACGTGAAGTTTGGGAAGATATGAAAATGGTTCGGGATTTTTTGAATCAGAAATAGCCGCAAAAAGGCACAAAAGACGCAAAAAAAATTATTTTGTGTTTTTTATTTTCGCGGCGATAGTTTTATGACACAACCTAAAGTAATTTCATCGAAAAAAGTTTATAACGGCAGAGTTTTTGATGTGGTCTTAGACAAAATCCGCGAAGGCGATGTTGAATATGAACGCGATGTCGTAACGCACAATGGAAGCGCGGTAATCGTTGCCGTCTTTGCTGATGAAACAATCGCGCTGGTCAAGCAATATCGTCATTCAGCGCAAAAATATCTTTACGAAATTTGCGCCGGTTCTTTGAATAAAGATGAAAATCCCGAAGCAGGCGCGCGACGCGAACTCGAAGAAGAAATCGGTGTAACCGCGGGGAAACTTGAACTGCTGTCGGAATTTTATGTTTCGCCCGGTTTTTTGTCGGAGAAAATGTTTGTGTTTTTAGCAACTGATTTGACGGAAACCGCGCAGAATCTCGAAGCGGACGAAATTCTTGAAATCGAGAAATTTAAGTTTGAGCAAGCCTTTGAAATGATTCGGAAAAATGAGATAGAAGACGCGAAAACAATCATCGGCTTAATTTTTGCGGGTACGAAATTCGGGCTTAATTTTTAAAAAGCCTTTTAATACTTGACGGTAAAATCTTTTTTCGATATTCTTATCGTTCGCGTTTTTGCGAATAATTCAATACAGAGCAGGCTATTATGAGTACTTATTTTCCGAGCGGAAAGGGTTTAGCGGAAAACCGCAAATGGTTCGTGGTTGACGCGACAGGCAAAACCGTCGGCAGGTTGGCAACGGAAGTTGCCAGAATGCTTTCGGGCAAGAACAATCCGGCATATACGCCGTTTTTGGATATGGGCGACCATGTTGTCATTATCAACGCACGGCACGTCGTCTTTAAAGGTTCAAAGAACGACCAGAAAGTTTATCGCTATCATACGCTTTATCCCGGCGGACTTCGTGAAACGAGCGTCAAGGATATGTTTAAGCAAAAGCCTGAACATATTATTGAAGCGGCGGTAAAAGGTATGCTTCCGAAGACAAAACTCGGTAAAGCAATGGCGAAAAAACTTAAAGTTTACGCCGACGCAGACCATCGTCATTCCGCGCAGCAACCCGAAACAGTTGAAATCGAAACAACATAAAATTAACGAATAAACATTGATATGGCAGACATTCAGTATTACGGAACAGGACGCAGAAAAACTTCTACGGCACGGGTTTATCTTCGTCCCGGCAGCGGCGAGATAAAAGTTAATCGTCGCGGATTTGAAAATTATTTCCCGAACGAAGCATTGCGGATGATTATTCATCAACCGCTTCGCCTAACTGACACCACAGGCAAGTTCGACATTTTAGTCAATGTCAAAGGCGGCGGAACAGCCGGACAAGCCGGCGCCGTCAGGCATGGAATCACACGCGCTTTGATGGAATACAACGCTGATTTGCGTCCCGCTTTGAAAAAAGCCGGACTCGTTACGCGCGACCCGCGTCAGAAGGAACGTAAAAAATACGGTCAAAAAGGTGCGCGCGCGCGATTCCAATTCTCGAAACGATAATCTTAAATGGTTTTTAGTCTTTGACTTTTGGTCTTTGTTTTTCTAAGACCGAAAATCGAAAATCGAAAACCAAAAACCATTGCTAAAGTTGTATTGGTTCAATAAATCCAGACTTTAGCGAGTATATAAACCAATAAGTTAAGGAGATTTACATTTTGGCTACTGTTACAATGAAAGAGCTTCTCGAAGCGGGAGTTCACTTTGGTCATCAAGTTCGCCGTTGGAATCCGAAAATGAAGGAATACATTTTCGGTGAGCGCAACGGCATTTATATTATTGATTTGCAGAAAACGCAGAAACTTTTCCGCGATGCTTTGAGCTATGTGCAGGAAGCGTTGACGGAAAAACCGAATATGAAGGTTCTGTTTGTCGGCACGAAACGGCAGGCGCAGGACGCAATTCGTGAGGAAGCCGAGCGTTGCGGTCAGTATTACGTCAACAATCGCTGGCTTGGTGGATTGATGACAAATCATCAAACCGTTCAAAAATCTATTGATAAATTGAAAAGCATCGAAGCGATGCGCGAAGACGGACGCTTTGATTTGCTTACCAAAAAAGAGCGTCTCGGTCTCGACCGCCAGCACGAAAGTTTGATGAAAAATCTCGCGGGCATCAAAGATATGAAAGGCTTGCCCGATATGCTGTTTATCATTGACGTGCGAAAGGAAGATATTGCTGTTGCCGAAGCAAATCGTTTGAACATTCCGGTTGTCGCGGTGGTTGATACAAATTGCTCACCCGAAGGAATTGACCAGGTTATTCCGGGCAATGACGACGCGCTTCGAGCGATTCGTCTGTTTGCATCGCGGATTGCCGATGCGATTTTGGAAGGTAAAAACATTGCTACCGAAGGTGTCGGAACTCAAACTGAAACAGACGAAGCGGGAACAGCAAGCGAAGGTGAAAATACTTTAGAACCGACGATTCAAGTTGCCGACCAGACATTTGCAACTGCCGAAGCAACTCATCCTATATCGGTCGAAGATGAAACGAGCGCGGCTGGCGCGGCGCAAGCCGACGGAGCATTCGGAAATGAAGAACCGACCGGCGTAAGAACTCAAATTCAGCAACCTTCATCTGAAGATATAACAGAAGTTACTTCAAAATCTTCCGGTGAAAAACCGATACAAGAGGAATCGAACGAAGCGGTAGCAAGCTAGATATTAAATTTTACTTTTAGAAGCGCAGCTAATTCGTTTATGTTTAAGCGGGCTGCGTTTTTTCTTAGAATTCAAAATTCAAAATTGAAATCAATAATCTTGAATCTTCAATTTTGATTATTATAAAAATCGGAGATTTTATTATGGCAGAAATTACAGCAAGTTTAGTGAAATCCCTGCGCGAAAAAACCGGTGCGGGAATGATGGAATGTAAAGCGGCGTTGACCGAAGCGAACGGAAGCGAAGAACAAGCCGTCGAAATTCTTCGCAAAAAAGGAATCGCCACTGCCGGTAAAAAAGAAGGTCGCGTAACAGCTGAAGGCGTAGTCGGCTCATACATTCATATGGGCGGAAAAGTCGGCGTGATGGTGGAAATTAACTGCGAAACTGATTTCGTGGCTCGCGGCGAAGAGTTTCAACAGCTTGTCAAAGACGTGGCGATGCACATTGCCGCCGTTGACCCAAAATATGTCAATCGTGAACAAGTTCAGGCTGAAATTCTTGATAAAGAACGCGAAATTTTGAGAGAGCAGATTAAAAACGACCCGAAAAATGCCAGCAAACCCGATGATGTTTTGAACAAGATTATCGAAGGTCGCGTCGGAAAATACTACGAAGATAATGTTCTGCTCGACCAGCCGTTTGTTAAAGACCCGAGCAAAACGGTCGGCGAACTCGTTACCGAAAAAATCGCTTCGATAAAGGAAAACATTACCGTCAGGCGTTTTACGCGCTATAAAATGGGTGAAGGTATTGAAAAGAAAGGCGGCGATGATTTTGCTGCCGAAGTCGCTTCGATGGTCGGAAATTAGTTTGAATGTGAAAAGCCCGAATTTATTTGGGCTTTTTTGTTTGCCTACACTTTCAACCGACAGCCCTTTTGAGTTAAATTAAAATTATGAAAGCAGCCGAAGCCGAAAAGCCGATGTTCAAGCGTATTATGCTCAAACTTTCGGGCGAAGCCTTGATGGGCGAGCAGAATTATGGAATTGACACGAAAGTTGCCGAAGCCGTCGCTCAGGAAATAAAAGATGTTCACCAACTCGGCACTGAAATTGCGATTGTCGTCGGCGGCGGTAATATCTTTCGCGGCGTGTCGAAAAGCGCGGGTAATATGGACAGGTCGAGTGCCGATTATATCGGTATGCTGGCAACCGTGATGAACGCCGTTGTTTTGCAAGACGCGCTCGAGAAACTCAATGTTTACACGCGGGTGATGTCAGCGATTGATATTCCCCAACTTGCTGAGCCGTTTATTCGTCGGCGGGCAATTCGCCATCTGGAAAAAAAGCGCGTCGTGATTTTTGCCGCCGGAACAGGTAATCCATTTTTTACAACCGATTCCGCCGCCGCGCTTCGCGCACTCGAAATCAAAGCGGATATAATCTTGAAAGGCACAAAGGTTGACGGAATTTACACGGCTGACCCGATGACCAATCCCGATGCGACTAGGTTTGACGAAATCTCTTATCAGGAAGTTTTGGAAAAACAATTGAAAATAATGGATGCTTCATCAATCTCGCTTTGTATGGATAACGATTTGCCGATTATGATTTTTAATATGAAAAAATCGGGTAATATCGTTCGAGCCGTCAAAGGTGATTTAACAATTGGAACACTTGTTTCGGTTGACGGAGCAGTTAAAACTGCAAGCTAATTTTTATAATTTACGAGGGTATTATGAGTGTAGATAATTTATTAAAAGAAACAAAACCTGAAATGGATGCCGTTATTGAAGATTTGAAGCGAAAGCTGACGAATATCCGCACAGGACGCGCTACCGTCGGATTACTCGACGGTATTATGGTTGATTATTATGGAGTGCCGACACCACTTTCTCAGATGGCTTCGGTTAATGTTCCCGAAGCGCAAATGCTGACGGTTCAGCCGTGGGACGCGACGCAAATCGGCACAATTGAGAAGGCGATAAATTCAGCAAATCTTGGTATGAATCCTTCAAATGACGGCAGGCTCATTCGTCTGTCGATTCCGCCGCTCAATGAAGAACGTCGCCGACAACTTTCCAAACAGGCTCACGAAATCGCCGAAGAACACAAAGTTGCCGTTCGCGTAGTTCGCCACAGAGCAAATGACACTTTAAAATCAATGTCTAAAAGTAAAGAAATTTCCGAAGACGACGAGCGTAACGGATTAGACGAGGTGCAGAAATTAACCAATCAGCACACAGGCAAAATTGACGAACTCGCCAAGAATAAAGAACAGGAAATTATGAGCGTTTAGTCGGCAAAAATAAATGCAACAAAAGGTGAAAGAAATGTGCGAACTTTTCCTTCGCCTTTTTTATCTTTAAATCTCAAAGGTCAAATTAAATTTGGCTTCAAACTGTTCCGTAGAATTAATAAACGATGATTTGTTATTTTCTTTTGACAAGAATTATAAATGCCGCGAAAGCCGCACCAACCGCGCCGATTACACCCAATAAAATCAACCAATTATTTTGTAAAGAAGGTTCGCTGCCTGAAGATGTATTATCAGTTTGAAGTAAGGAAGAATCGTCGTTTTTATTCGGTGAATCTTTTGGTTTAACTGCTTCTTCCATAGTCGCTATAACCATCGGCTTGCCGTCGGACGCGATTTTTACAACACGACTTCCCGTATGCGTTGCCGAAGAATAAGGTCTGGCTTCAAGAACATAAATTTCATCGTCCGCTGCCGTAACTCCAATCGGCGACCAATCTTTTTCGGAATTGAGAACCGGCGAAACTTTGCCGTCAGCACTTATTTTCAAAAGGCGGTTATTGTAAAAATCCGCCGCATATAAGTTGTTTCGCTCGTCAGCGGTTAAGCCGAAAAGTCTTGAAAAAGGCTCGGGGCTTTCCTGATTTTTGTTTGGAGATTCCTCGCGAAAAATTGTCGTTACCGTTCCAGATTTGTCTATTTTTCTAATTTTATCGTCATTGGTTACATAAATCGTATTGTCGCGTCCAAAAGCCATATCGGTAATTACAGTGAACTCGGCTTTGTCCTTTTGCCCGTCGAGATAACCATATTTTCCGCCTGTGAGAAGACTCGTTTTGTCATCGGGCGATTTTTTTATAATTTTCGTTTCCTTATTTTCGTTGTTGTAAGGCTCGACCGAATATGTATTTCCGTCGGAATCGCGCCAGATGCTTTCTCCGCTCGGCAAATCTTCGGTCGGAGAAATGAGATATGAAAATTCACCGCTCGAAGTCATTTTCCAAATCGAACGCGGAAATTTTTGAGTTTGCGGATTAAAACTGTTGTCCACACCGTAAATGTTATCTTCGGCGTCAATCGTAAGGTCGTGAACGTGCCGCCCGCTCTCGCCTTCACGAAAAATCGAAAGATTTCCCTGCCGGTCAATTTTCCAGACGGTTTCAAGGTCAGAAAAATACACTTGTTTTTGGCGGTCAACAACAATTCCCCACGCCGGATGTGGATAAATACTGCCCGCACAAAAAACAAGGAGCAGCGCGAAAAATAAAATCGTATTTTTTATCGCTTTAATCATTGTTTCAAAATCGCGCGTGAAATGACGATTCGCTGAATCTCGCTTGTGCCTTCGTAAATCGTCGTGATTCGCGCGTCGCGGTAGTATTTTTCGACGTTGTAATGGCGAGAGAAACCGTTGCCGCCGTGAATCTGCACCGCGTCGGCGCAAACTTTATTTGCAGTTTCGGAAGCGAAGAGTTTCGCCATCGAAGCATAGTTTCCCGTTTGTTTGCTGCCCGCATCTTTCATCGAAGCGGCTTTCAAAGTCAAAAGTCTCGCCGCTTCAACTTCCGTTGCCATATCCGCGAGTTTTTGCTGGATTGCCTGGAATTCGGCGATTGGTCTGCCGAAAGCCGTGCGGTCTTTGGCGTATTTGGCGGATTCTTCGAGCGCGGCTTGGGCGATGCCGACTGACAGAGCCGCGATGCCGATGCGACCGTTGTCTAAACTGCTGAAAGCGACTTTTAAACCGTTTCCTAGTTCACCCAAAACATTCGCCTTCGGAACTTTTACGTCAGTCAAACTCATCTCGCAGGTTTGCGATGCGCGTTGTCCCATTTTGTGTTCAATTGAAGAAACATTCAAACCTTCCGTGTCGCCTTCGATTAAAAACGCGGTAATTTCCTTGCGCTCGTCATTTTCGCCCGTAACCGCAATCACTAAATAAACATCGGCTTCACCGCCGTTTGTTACCCAGGATTTTGTGCCGTTTAAAACGTAAAAATCACCGTCTTCCACGGCGCGGGTTTTTTGATTGGTCGCATCCGAACCGGCTTGCGGCTCGGTTAAACAAAACGCGCCGAGCTTTTCGCCTCTGGCAAGCGGCGCGAGATATTTTTGCTTTTGCTCTTCCGTTCCGAAACTCAAAATCGGATAACAGCAAACCGAATTTGTAACGCTGACGATAACGGCGACAGACGAATCAGCCTTTGAAATTTCTTCGAGCGCAATCGCGTAGGAAACCGAATCGAAACCCGCACCGCCGTATTCTTCGGGAATAATCATTCCCAAAAGTCCGAGTTCGGCTAAACCCTTTAGTTGTTCGCGCGGAAATTTTTCCGCTTCGTCGTATTTTCTCGCAACGGGCGCGATTTCATTTTGAGCAAATTCGCGCACCGAATTTCGCACCATTTCCTGTTCTTCAGTTAAATCTAAATTCATATCGTAATCAAAAAACAAAAAGTCCAAAGCCGCGTTTATAAAATAAGACTTTGAACTTTGAACCTTGTACTTTAAACCGATTAGTATGGCTGCGACGAAACCGGCGAAGGCAAATCGCCGTTTTGCCCGAAAATTTTCGCACTAAACGCGCCATTTGAACTGTTTATGCGATACCAGGTATTATTTTCGGGGCGAAAAATTGCGATGTCGGCGCGCCCGTCGCCGTCATAATCCGCCGGAATCGGTATGTCGTTTGGAAGCCCGAAATTATAGACGATTAAAGAATTATTACTCGAATTCAACAGATACCAATTTCCCTGCGCCGGACGATAAACGGCAAAATCCGATTTTCCGTCGCCGTCAAAATCTCCCGTCAGCGGTTTATCAGTGCTGATGCCGAATTGCTGGTAAAGCGGCTGGTTCGAAGAGCTTTGCAAAACATACCAAACGCCGTTTGACGGTCGGAAAGCTACCAAATCGGGTTTTCCGTCGCCTTCAAAATCGCCTGTGAAAACTTTGTCTCCGCTCATTCCCCATTGAGTTGCTTGAAAACCGAGCGTGCTTTTCAAAAAATACCAGACACCGCTTGACGGTCGCCAGACAGCAATGTCGGTTTTTCCGTCCGCGTCATAATCGGCAGCGACCGGAAAGTCGCCGCTTGTGCCAAACTGAACGGCGCGAAAACCGCTCGAACTTCCCTGAATATACCAAACGCCGTTGGAAGGTCGCCAGACAGCAACATCGGTTTTTCCATCGCCGTCGTAATCGCCTGCGACAATTTTATCTTCTCTTGCACCAAATTGAACTGTGCTGAAAGTATTGTTTGAAGTGCTTTCGGATTGCCAAACACCTGTATTCGGCGAATAAACTGAATAATCCGTTTTCCTATCGCCGTCAAAATCGGAAGTTTGATTTTTGGGCGGCTCGCTTATTTTCGTCGCATCAACGATAAGCAAGCCATTTGTCATATCGCCAAGCAAAACCTTGTTTTGTCCCAAAAGCGGAAATACTGCCCAATTGCCGTCGTAAGTAGTTGGTAGATTGTCCGGTACATACCCGAGACCGCAGACAATATCCCAAGGCTCGATTTTCGCTGCGCTCTCGACTTCCTGTTTATTGAAACTATTTGTTTGAGGTGCGTATGTCGACTGAAAAGTGTCGTATTGACCGACTCGTTTCGGCGCGGCGGGATTTGTTAAATCAAAAATCTGCACGCCCGCTTGATACCACGAAACATACAAATAATTTCCGAAAACTACCGGATTGTGCGGCGTGATGGCGTTGATTCCCAAATCGTTCATCGAAACGCGATTAACCAGTAAAGGCTGTGCCGGATTGCGTATATCGTAAGTTCGTAAATCTCCGTTTCCGTTGCCTGTCTCACGGCAGCTATAGAGATAATTTCCGTCCTCGCTCGTCCAACTGCTGTGCATATTGTTGCCGCTTGTAACGTTCGGGCTTGAATCTTCGACAAAACCGAGCAGCGTTGGCGCTTGCGTTCCGATATTTGTGATGTCGTAGATTTCCGTTCTGCCGCGATTGCTTGAGTTTCCCCAACCGGAGGTGAACATACGATTTCCGCGAATGTGCATCGCGTGAACCCAATTGACTTCGGTCGGATTGATGTCGCGCACGAAAACCGGATTGGCTGGATTGCTGATGTTGATGACTTTTATGAGTTTATTTGCAAAACCATTGTAGTTTTCAATCAAATAATTTCCCCAAACGAGCATTTCGTGAATCGAGTTATGACCGTTGCCGCGCGTCGCGTCAACCGTTCCCAAAAGCTGCGGATTTTTCGGGTCTGTCAAATCAACGATATGAACACCGCCACCGTTTCCGCTGCCGAAATACGCGCGATTTCCGACGACGATGGCTTCTAAAAACTGTTGATTATTTCCCGGATTATACCAAGCCGCCAAGGTTGGCGCATCGGGATTTGAAATGTCGTAGATAAAAGCTCCGCGACAGTTATAACTTCCCTGCACGGCAATGTTTCCGTCGGCGTAAATATCCGAAAACTTCCATCTCTGTGTTCCCGCAACCGCCGTGCAATCAGGCGTAATCTGCGCCCGCAGCCGCACTTTTTGCGCCAAAACATTTTCGCTCAGCACTAAAATAGAGAAAAGCAAGCCTAGAAAAACAATTGTTTTATTAAAATAATTCATAATCCAACAATTCGGAATTTCCGAACTCATCAGTTACCGCGTGAAATTTGGAAAGTCTTATATTTTCACTCATTTTCCGGTAAAAAACAAGCGTAAAAGTTTTCGGGTACTGTCCTAAATTTAGCTGCCGGAAAATAACTGTTTTTGATGAATAAAAGTTGGTTTGTAAATGCCATAAAGGTCAACAAACAGGTTTGATTATAAAATTTTAGTTGTGAGAAGGCTTTTGAATCGGAAAAGATAATTTAATTTAGATATGGTTTTAGTTTTTCTTCTGTCTTTTTTCCTTTTCGCTGTTTTCTTTTGTATCTTTCTGAACTTTTTCCAGCTCATCGCGATTTCCCGAATCCGAGATTTTTATGCCTTTGCTCTGCATTGCCAGCAGCAGCATTCGATAATTGTCACTTTGCAATTGCAAAATGGCGGAGTTTTTGTCGGCATTGATGGTCAGCCAGTTCTTTTTCGTCTTCATAAAGAAAACCGGTAGGGCGGCGACTCCGAAAGCCAGTGCGCCGAGCGTCGCAACGGTATAGCGCGGTCGGTCGGAGAATGTGTAATCCGCACTTTCGATTTCAGTGAAAGAAATATATTTCGTTTCAAAAGGTTTTTTGCTTCCACGAATCTTTATTCGGTCGCTTTCGAGCGAAATCACAGCCGATTTAGCTTCGATATTTTTCCCGCTTCCGACGAGCATTTGAACCTTGTAAACGGATTGATCCTGCGCCCGCCCCAACGGTTGACAGATGAGCGAAAGAATCAGGATTAAAAACAGATTGATCGCTTTCATAAAGATTTTCCAACTGTTTATTCTAAAAGTTTATTGAAGAAATTCATTTTATCGGCTGTTTATTATAATCCATTTGGTCAGCATTTTGCCCGGATGAAGTTCTCGGTAAAACTTCTATCAGAACGGTTCGGTATTTTTCGATTTCTGCCGGAATCTTAAGGCTTGACTCCGGCGCGGCGAACAGCGGCTTGGTTTTCATCCCGAAAACGGCTTTGTTCATATTATTGTCGTGAAGAATTCCGACCGCCTTGAAAAACGAATCGGTACTCAAACCGGTATCAATCAGTTTTCCCTGATCGAATGCGTAATATATCACTTTAGCGGTTTTCATCAGATCGTCTGCTCCCTTGCCACCGATTACCGGACCGAGAGCGATTTTTCTTTTTCCGTTTGAGGTAAATCCGACATCGCCTTTTTTCATCCATTCGATAGATTCGTCGTCCATAAATAAAACGACGGCATCAAAAGATTTCTTACCCGCCATTTTTAGATTAATATCCTGCGCCTTCAAAGCCAGAAAAACCGGTACACTCCATTTGTCGTCAGCCGAGCGCACCGCAACAATTCCGTTGCCGAGCGTCAATTCGTTAAGCAGGATGTTGACTCTGGTTAATCCGGGAAAAACGGCGACGGCTTTGGCTTTTTGCAGATATTCAAACGGCAACGAACCAGTGCCGAGCGCGGCAAACTGTCTGATGATTTCAACAGACTTTTGCGCCCGCGCGCCCGCGGTTGTCAAATCCTTTTGATTTTGTGACCAGTTTGAAGTGACGAAAAGGAAAACAAAAAGTAAAGAGGTGAAGATTTTCATACAATTTCATTTTACCGGATAAAGCATTCAAATTTAAATCTTTATTTAATAGCCGACATGTATTATTTTCAGAAATCAAAAAGCATTGCTCCCTGAATGTTTTGCGTAAGACTGCAAAATCTTGCAGTTATGAAAAAAGGGCGAAGAAACTACCGATTTTGTTCCTCTTTTGTATTGATTTTTATTTAAGGATAACAAAAAAGCTAAAGGTTAATTCGCTGTAAAAATTCTTCTCCGCTTTCAAAAATTAAATAATTCCTTTCCGACTTTTCTACACGACCAAATGCCTTGTTTCAAAAGTTTTTTTGAAACTGATAATTAGTTTCCAACAATCCAAACTATGAAATTACTTAATTCAATTGATTTGCAAAATTATTTTAAGCCGCCGGCTTGCGAAGCATTTCGCATTACCAAATCAAAAGTTCCGGGCGCGACTTTGCGAAACCGACGATTGCGGTTTAGAGAAACGGCAATTGAAATGGTCGGATTGTTGCCTTTGAATTCAAAACCGCCGGCAACCAGCAGATTGTAAAGTTCGTTGACGTGCAAAGGAGCAGTTGTTTCTCTCAGCAGCAGAGTGCAAGCCTGCGTAATAGTCCGGTCAGCGAACCGATGGCTGACCGGCTCAAAATTCGGGCTGATTGACGGAACATTGCGGGAATTATTATTGATATAGGCAACCGAATTACTGCGATAATTATTATTCGGCGGCGTATTTTGGTTATTTGCAGAAGGCGGGTTTTGATTGTTTGAATTTGGGCGAGCGTATCTCTTTGCTTCCAATTCTAAATTATAATCATCGTTTCTGTCATCTTCATAGTCAGGATGTTTTTTGACCTTCCAACTCTTATTGCCCGTTCCCATTGTCGCAAGGAGGCTGTAAATCGCTTCGCCGGTTTGCGCCGCGCTGTTTTCCATCGCCTGGATTTCCTGACGCAAACTGTCGGCTTCGGATTCAACTTCACGAAGTCGTCCGACCAGACGACTTTGAGCGTTGCGGGTTTGCCGCAAACTTTGTTCCAGCGTAGCTATAAGATTTTCGTTTATCATAGGTTCCATAAAGAGTTGGCAAACTAAATTTTAGTTTTTGCTGATAGATAACCGCTTCGCGCCCGTCATTTATTTCTTTCAATCATATAACTCGGAATTTCTTCCAATGCGGAACGATACTCTGTTTTCGACAATAACTCAAGATTTTTTATGGCGAGGTTGGCAAAAGTATAAGCCTTATTTCTGGTTTCGGCAAGCAACCCGAAGTTTTCCAGCCTTTCAATCAATACTTCACGCGAAACGGTCTTGTAATTACCGTCGCGCATAATTTTTTCCAATTCAATTTTTACCTTTGGCTCTTTTCTAACTAATAAAATCAAAGGCAAAGTCAATTTCCCTTCAAGCAAATCCGCGCCCGAAGCCTTTCCCAAAACTTCTTCTTTCGCTGTAAAATCAAGCAAATCGTCTGCAAGTTGAAACGCCGTGCCGAGATTCATTCCGTAATCTCGCAAAGCCTTTTGTTCATCTTTCGCCGCATTCCCCAAAATCGCGCCGATTTCGCAGCACGCGCTAAAAAGATACGCGGTTTTCCTTTGTAAAATATCAAAATAATCAATTTCGGAAATGTCCGTCTGTCCGAGCATCGTCAATTGAATCAACTCGCCTTCGGTCATTTTGCGCGTCAAGCGCGTGAGAATGTCGAGAATCTCCAGACTTCGCTCTTTCAAAGACGTTTCAAACGCCGACATATAAAGCCAATCGCCCATCAAAACCGCCGACTGATTACCGAATCGCGCATTAACACTTGTTCTATTTCTTCTGGTGTCGGCGTTGTCAATAATATCGTCGTGAACGAGCGTCGCCGTGTGCAGCATTTCCATCACGGTTGCCAGTCGAATGACGTTTTCGCCCGAAGCATTTCCACCGTTCGCATAATTCGACAAAAGAAGCAGTGCCGGACGCACACGCTTTCCGCCCGAAGCCCGAAGATATTCACCCAAATAATTGATAACCTGAATGTTAGAGCTTGCCTGACGTTCAAATTCGGCTTCGACCAAAGCCATCTCATCTTTTATCAAACTGAAAATCTTTTTCGCGGCGATGTTCGGATTTAATTTTTCTTTGATTGGTGAAAAGGTTTGCATTATTTATTTAGCAATTTCATAAATTCATCTGTCGTCAATTCGCAATCTTTCAAGATTTTATGAAACAACCCTATTCCGATATTTTCTTTCGCGTGAACAGGAATAACCGTTGCGCGTCCGTCCGAATGGCGCAAAAAGTGATGACTTCCTTTTATTCTTACTACTTCAAAGCCGGCTTTTCGCAACGCTTTAATAAATCTTCGTCCGTCTATACTCGGCAGGTTGCTCATACTTCAACCGTCATTCTTTGAATTCCGACAAAACGCGAATTATTACTCTGCAACTGTTCGACTTCCAAGCAAAGCTCGATTGCTTCGCGGATGCGTTCCATCAATGTATCGAGCGATTTCGCCTGCGTATGACAACCTTGTAATTCAGGAACGGATGCGACAAAAAATCCGTCTTCATCTTCTTCGATTAGAATGTTAAATTCTCTTTTCATATCTTTTTAACTCGAGCGGTAATTATCAAACTGCATATCAATTCCGAAATCTTTCGCCTTGAGTTTAGCAATCGTATCTTGCAGCGTGTCGCGGTCTTTGCCGGAAACGCGCACGGTTTCTCCTTGAATCGAAGCCTGCACTTTTAATTTCTCGTCTTTGATAAATTTGACGATTTCCTTTGCTTTTTCAATCGGAATTCCCTGTTGGATTTTTACCGTTTGCCGAACCGTTCCGCCAGCTGCCGGTTCGATTTTTTGATAATCCAGAGCCTTGAGCGAAATGCCGCGTTTGACGAATTTTGATTGCAGAATATCGTTCATATTTCGCAGTCTGGTTTCGTCTTCGGCGGACATTATCAAATCTTTCTCGGCAAGCTCGACTGTCGCTTTGCTTCCCTTAAAGTCAAAACGCTGCGAAACTTCTTTGGTTGTTTGGTTTAGCGCGTTGGTAATTTCCGCGTAATCGGTTTTTGAAACTATATCGAATGAGTTTTCTTTTGCCATATTTTTATTTAACCACAGATGAACACAGATGAACACAGACACAAAATCAATTTCAAATCTCGGATTTTATAAAAATCCGTGTTTATCTGTGTTCATCTGTGGTTTCATTAATTCTAAAGAATCGTTTAAAGTTTTCCGTCGTTTGCTTCGCCAATTCTTCTAGTTCAACGTCGTAAAACTCCGCTAAAAACTTTGCTGTCTCGACGACAAAACCCGGCTCGTTGCGTTTTCCGCGAAACGGAACGGGCGCGAGATACGGACAATCGGTTTCGATTAATAATTTGTCGAGCGGGACGACACGCGCCGCATCGCGCAGGTTTTCCGCTTTTTTAAAAGTTACGTTTCCCGCAAATGAAATCAGAAAACCGATTTCCATCAAATTTTCCGCCATCGCCGCCGTGCCGCCGAAACAGTGCATCACGCCGCCGCGAAAATTTTTGTCGGAATATTCTTCGCGCAAGACTTTGACGGTTTCTTCGTCGGCTTCGCGCGAATGAATAATTATCGGCAAATCGAGATTTTTCGCAAGCCGGATTTGTTTTCGGAAAATATCTTCCTGTATTTCTCGCGGCGAATGTTCGTAATAAAAATCAAGCCCGATTTCGCCCCAAGCCACGACTTTTTTACTTGATTTGACGAGATTTATCAATTGATTTTCGGCTACCGCATCAAAAGTTTTCGCGTCGTGCGGGTGAACGCCGACGGCGGCGAAAATGTTTTCGTGTTTTTCCGCCAGAGCGACGGCGCGTTCAAAATTTCCTGAATGCGGCTCGCCCGTCCCGATGACGAGCATCATTTTTACACCCGCGTTTTCGGCGCGTGCGATAACTTCTTCGCGGTCGTCGTCAAATTCCGCGCCGTCAACGTGGCAATGCGAATCTACAAAAATCATCTTTAGAATTTAGCTGATATTTGTATTGACAAATTAAGTTGGAACACCATAACTATTCACTGTTCGCTATTGGCTATTCGCTATTTTCCAAAAAGTGTCTTTGTTTATAGTGAATAGCTGGCAGCGAATAACGAACAGCGGACAACATATTTGACGAACCAACCTAATTTGTCAATATAGATATTTGTTAGCTTTTCACAAACTCATACGCGATATGCACATTCAAAACGCCGTTGGCAATTTCGTGGCGAATGCCGTTTGCCTTCATCCGCAGAGAAGCGTTGGCATTTTTGATTGGAACAACAAAAGAGAGTTTGTCGGCTTGGAGAATCTCAATTGGATTTAACTTTTTATCAATCGAACTTTGCACGAGTTTGGTTATCAAGTTGCTCCCGATTCCGCCCGTGCCGCTCAATTGAACAATCAAAACACGCACTCGCCCGACGAGTTTTTGCGTCTGTTTATCGTATTCGAGGTCAATATTCGTTTCGGCAAAACCTTGAAAATTCACGCAGCCAATCAACGGCGGATTGTATGAACCGGAAAAAGCGAGCGGCGTGTAGATTTTCCCGTCACGAAACCGAACGGCAGTTCGCACGCCTTCGATTTCGCGCTGCAAGCGGATTGTTTCGTTGCAATTTTGGATTTTAGATTTTGGATTATGGATTGGCTGATTGTTATCTCTGAAACTCAAAACCAAAGACTTTGGACTTTGGACTTTGGACTTTGGACTATTCGTCGCTAAAGGAAACTCAGGCGCGTTAAAGTTTTTGAACATCGCATCGAGCAGCGTGTCGAAAAACTGCTCGTTCAATAAAACGGTAACTTCCGCCGTCTGCGCTTGCGTTAATGAAACAAACATTAAAACCGCAAAGACCAAACTGAAAATTCTTTTCTTCATTTTTTATTCCTCGTGCTTGAAAAAATCGGCGGGCAAAGGTTCGCCATACATCCGAAGATAATACTGCTTTTTTAATTCGCGTTCGGATAAATGCTGCGGCAGAGATGCGAGCAGCAGTTCCCGCGCCGCCATAAACATTTCGCAAGCGAGCGCAATACGTTTATCCGCACCGAGTTTCATCATCATCTCGAACTGCATTTTTTCAATTTCCGGCGAAGTGTCGTTCATTATTCAACTTCTCTCAGGCATTGCTCGAACATTTCGTCAACGCCCATTTGCTTTGCCCATTGTTTGATGTAATCGCTGTCAAAACCGGTTCTGATTAAATTTTCGACATCGGTCAACTGCTTTTCCGAAAGGCTGTCTTTCGCCCACCAAAGTTTTGATATTATCAAATCTTCTTTGGTAATAATCCAAATTTTGCGCCCATAATAATCGGTTTGCTCGCGCCTTTGAAAAACTTTCATTTGAAAAGCGGTTGATTTTCGGACAACGCAGTCAATTTTAAAGGCGGTTTCTCCATGAATAACATTGAACATTTTTTCTGTCGAAACAGCGCGGCGGGTTAATTGGTGCGGCACATAATAATCCGGTTCGAGAGCTTCGATTAATTTCGGAACGTCTTCAGTCTTTAGTTCGAGAATCAAGTCAATATCCGCCGTGAAACGATAAACCGAATAATTCATCATCGCCATCGAGCCGGTCAACAGATATTTGATGTCCAGCTTTTCCATTCGTCCGGTAAAGTCGTGCAAAATTTTTATCGGTAAAAGATTTTCTTCCGGCATATTTATAAACCGCTCCTGACAATATCGTGCAGTCTTAACAAACCGACGCACTTTTCGTTTTCAATCACCGGCAAAACGGAAATCTGCATCGGACGGTTTTCCATCAACTGCAGAGCGTCGAAGGCAAGCATTTCAGGCGCGGTAGTTGTCGGATTTTCTGTCATCATTTGAGCGGCGTTGAGATTTTCGAGATTTTTCGCTTCGGTTTTTTCGATTGTGCGGCGAAGGTCGCCGTCGGTAACGATACCGACAAGTTTCGCTTTCGCGTCAACGACATTGACCGCGCCGAGCGAATGTTTGGAAATAGCTTTGACGACTTCGAGCCAGTTTGAATCGGGAGAAACGTTTGGGCTGTGGTGCATTAAATTCTTAACTTTCAGCGTCAGGCGTTTACCAAGTCGTCCGCCGGGATGATTTGCGGCAAAATCTACGGCGGTCAAACCTTTCGCCTGCATCAAAGTCATCGCCAGCGCGTCGCCGAGCGCGAGCGCGACGGTCGTCGAAGTCGTCGGCGCAAGATTGAGCGGACACGCTTCCTGGTCAACCGAAGCATCGAGAACAACATCCGATTGTCTGGCTAAAGCCGAATTTACACTGCCAACAATCGAGATAATACAGGTTTTTCGTTTTTGCAGCGCGGGCAAAAGCAATAAAATCTCGTCGGTTTCGCCCGAATTGGAAAGCGCAATCAAAACGTCGCCCGCGCTGATAACGCCGAGACTGCCGTGCATCGCGTCCGATGGATGCACGAAAACGGCAACCGTTCCGGTGCTGGTCAAAGTCTGCGCGATTTTCTGAGCGATGATTCCCGACTTGCCAACGCCGGTAACGATAATTTTGCCCGAACAGTCTTTCAAAATCTCGATGGTTTTTCGGACGACGGATTTTTCCAGACGCTCTGCCGCCTGCTCAATCGCACGGGATTCGAGTTTCAGCAGTTCGACGACTTTTTCATAACTGTGAATCACAATTAGGAATTTTGCGGCGTAATAAGGATTTTAGCAAGTGTTGTTTATCGGGAATCTGTATGTTTTATCAAATCAGTTCTTTCTTGTCCTAAAACATTTAACGCGCCGAAAATTACTAACACAATTAGAAAATACTTTCTCATTTTCGCTCCTTGACCAAAGATAAATGCTACTCTTTTGCTATCTAGAGATAACAACTCTTTGAGAATTGAAAGTTATAAATTTTCCGAACTTCTTGCAAAAAGAAAACGTAAAATTCAAAGCTAAATTGTTTGGAAACTCTTTTTTCTTTTCAAAACAAAGTAGTTTTAGAGTAAAATTTAAAAAGATATCAGCAAATTTTTTGGAGAACTATAGATGTTAAATAAAATAATTCGGCAATCGGAAAAAGTTAAAATCTTGAGTGTTTTACTTGTTACTTTCCTCGTTGTTCTGTCAGGCTGTAAATCGAATCTGCTCGGCGGGCAAGATACTCCGGCTCAAATACAGGCGCAACCGCAAACGCCGCCCGCGCCGGTTGTAGTTGATGGCGTGCGGACTTCTTACGCGGATGTCGTCGAGAAAACTTCTCCCGCCGTCGTGATGATACGGTCGGAGCGCAAAGCAAAATCAATTCCGCAGCAATTTCCGTTCGGCGATGACCCGCAATTTCGGGAATTCTTTAAAAATCTTCCGCAGCAGCCAAACGGCTCGCAGCGTCCGCAGATAGAGCGCGGAGTTGGCTCAGGCGTAATTGTCAGCCAAGACGGCACGGTTTTAACCAATCATCACGTCGTTGACGGCGCGGAAAAAATCATTGTGCAGATGAACGACAACAAAACTTTTGAGGCGAAAATCGTCGGCTCCGATCCGCCGTCGGACTTGGCGGTTTTGAAAATCGAAAATCAAAGTCTGCCGTTTTTAAATTTGGGAAATTCCGATAATGTCCGCATCGGCGACGTTGTTTTGGCAATCGGCAATCCTTTGGGAATCGGGCAGACGGTTACGGCGGGAATTATTTCGGCAAAGGGTCGCCGGACGGGACTTAGCGACGGTAGTTTCGAGGATTTTCTGCAAACTGACGCGCCGATAAATCGCGGAAATTCCGGCGGCGCATTGGTAAATTTAACGGGCGAGCTTATCGGAATCAATTCACAAATTTTAGCCGATTCGGGCAGCGGGGGAAATATTGGCATCGGCTTTTCGATTCCGTCAAATATGGCTAAATCCGTTATGGAACAGCTTTTGAAAAACGGCAAAGTCCGCCGCGGAATGCTCGGCGTCGGTATTCAACCGGTTACCGAAGCACTAAAAGAAAGTTTCGGATTGAAGGACACAAGAGGCGTTCTCATCAACGATGTCAGAAAAGGAAGCGCGGCTGAAAATGCCGGTATCAAACGAGACGACTTAATAATCGCTATTAACGGCGAAGCGATTGAAGACCCGAATACTCTTCGCAACAAAGTTGCCGGAACACAACCCGGCACGGAAATAAAAGTAACTCTCTTGCGCGACGGTGAAGAACAGGAACTCGTCGTCAAACTCGATGAGCTTAATATCGAAGGCGCAAAACCTTCCGACAAGAGAGAAGAAGAAAAGAATTCCGAGAAATCAAACGAAAACGGAAAACTCGGTCTCAGTCTCCAGCCGTTGACACAGGAAATGGCGAGGCAATTAAACATTCCTGCCGAAACCGCTGGCTTGGTTGTTACCGAAGTTGACCCGAACGGCGCGGCGGCGGAAGAAGGAATCAATCGCGGCGACGTTATAATGGAAATTAACAAAAAATCCGTTACGACGATTGAAGACGTGCAGTCCGCACTCGAAAAATCAGGCGATAAACCGATTTTGCTTTTGATTTCACGGAAAGGACAGACGGTTTATTTAACCATTAAACCTAACTAAAAACTAAGTCTCAAGTCTCACGTCTCAAGTCTCAAGTTGGAAACAACACGCATGAGACTTGAGGCTTGCGACTTTGGACTTTAGTGTTCTTTCGTGTCAGAATGCGTCTATGTGGAACAAAATTTACACGGCTGTTTTGGGAATTTCATTCGTGCTGATGGTAGGGCTGACCTTTTATTCTTATACTTGGCTGCAAAGTGTCGGCGCGCCTGTAAATGTTGTTCAAAATTACGATTACTATTCAAACATCAGTTGGTTGTTTCTTTGGATTTCCTCGTTAGTTTTACTCGTTTTGGCAAACGTCGTGTTGTGGACGACGCGAAATGCCTGGGCAATGTGGGCGACTTTTCTTTATTTCGCGCTTTTTATGCTGATTCAAACATTGTGGCTCGACCAATCGTTTTTTAACTACAAACAACAGAATGGGCTTGCAAATGCGGCGTTTTCGCTCGGAGCTTTTTCCGGCATATTGTTCTGCGGGCTGGCGGCGGCGATTGTTTTCTTCAATCAATTTATTGTCAAACGAATGCGCGATAAGATGCTTCAACCGCAATCGTCAACAGAAAACCAAACTCAAGCGAAAATTGATTTAAATAAAAATAACTAATTATTCGATTGGTAAATCAGCAAAGGGCTTTGACATTTTATAAAACGTCAAAGCCCTTTGTTTTTAGTATCGGAACGGCGGGATTTGAACTCGCGACCTCTCGCACCCCAAGCGAACGCGCTACCAGACTGCGCTACGTCCCGTCAACTTATTCAGAGTAGAAACGATTGATTTGTTTGTCAAACACGAATTTTAACTCTCTACTCTTCAGTCCTTATTTCCGACTTATTTTCAGTATCTTTTTTGCGATGAATTAGCATTTTCGGATTTGTTTGTTCTTAACATCTCACGCAGTTCGAGAAGCTGCGCGGCAAGACTGGTCAAAGCCTCGCGCCGTTCTTCATCCATTTCCGGCGGCTGGCTTTCCTCGAAATTTTCAATTTCTCCAATTTTGTCAAAACTTTCTTTATAGTCGTTAATTTCAACTGCGTCTTCGGACGGCGCGGGCGACGATTTGACTTCTTTGATAAAAGTTTCCTTCGGCGCGGTTGTTTCGGACGGAACAATTTTTAGACGGCTCGTTTCGCGCAATTCGTTTTGTAATTTTTTCTTCGCGCCCGCAGTCGTAAAAAGGTCGTCGTAGAGCAGTTCTTTGATGCGCAGCGCGATTTCGACATCGCGCCGCCTATAACTGCGTTGACCGGAACGATTTTTTTGCGGCGAAAGCATCGAAAATTCCGTTTCCCAGTAGCGCAGAACGTGCGCTTGAACGCCGACCAAATCACAGACCTCGCCGATTTTAAAGAATATCTTCTCAGGTATTACAACTGAAGGTTGTCCCATTGTTTGCCTCTTTTTATGTTAAAGTTTTTTGTATTGTCCGTCGCCGTTATTGTAAGGATTTAATAAACTTGTGTCAATGAGATTTTTAAGATGAACGAATTCGAGTTTATCGAAAAACTAAAAAACAAATCTTCGACAATTCGCAATTCGCAATCCGCATTTCGTATTGGAATCGGCGATGATTGCGCCGTTTTACCGAAGGACGCAAAAACGAATTTGGTCATCACGACGGATTTACTCATCGAGGACATAGACTTTCGCCTGTCTTGGTCAAAGCCAGAATTTATCGGACATAAAGCCTTAGCGGTTTCGCTTTCTGATGTCGCGGCGATGGGTGCGAAACCTGTCTGGGCAATGCTTTCAATCGGTGTTCCCGCGAGCGTCTGGAAAACCGATTTTGTCGAAAACTTCTACGACGGCTGGTTTCGGCTGGCGAAAAAATTTGACGTTCAACTAATCGGCGGCGATGTTTCCAAAACGCCCGACAAAATTGTGATTGATTCTATTACTGCGGGTGAAGTTAAGAAAAACAAAGCCATTTTGCGTTCAGGCGCAAAAGTCGGTGATTTAATTTTTGTTACCGGAAATTTAGGCGGCGCGGCGGCGGGATTAAAATTGCTTGAAAGTGGATTCTCCTATAATTCCCCCAATAAAATTTGGCAGAGAAATCTTTTGCTAAAACAACTCAAGCCTTTTCCGCAAGTTTCCGATGGACTATTTATAAGCGAAAATAATTTAGCAACGGCGATGATTGATTTGAGCGACGGGCTTTCCTCGGATTTGGCTCATCTTTGCCGCGCAAGCCGTGTCGGAGCAAAAATTTACGCCGATAAAATTCCCTTTCATAAAAATTTGCGTTCGATTGCAAAATCTATTGACGAGAAAATTGATTGCGCTTTGAACGGCGGCGAGGATTTTGAACTGCTTTTTACAGTCAATCCGAAAAAAAGTTTTAAGGCAGAAAATATCCTCAAAAATCGCAAGTTTTTCTGTATCGGAGAAACGACTGCAAATGAGGGAATAATTGAGCTTAGCTTTGAAAACGAAGTTAAGATTTTACAACCGAAAGGTTTTAGACATTTTTGAGAAAATTTTTACGAACTAAAAAAATATATCAAAATAAGGCTTGATAAGCATTTACCGGAATGAATCTCAACACTTTCCAGTGTATCGGATTTTCCAAAATGCTCCTTACGCGCGTATGCAAGCCAAAGAACGCACAGACATTTTGAACGTCGGCGGATTTTCCGTCCAAGTTTTTACGGTGGTTTCGGAATTCACGGGCGGAACTTTCGGCAAATCTTATCGCCAATTTAATAGTGAATAATGAATGATTAAAAATGAAGAACTATTTATAATTCACTTTCCGTTTTCTGAAATAATTTTGTTAAACTTGGCGAATGATATTGCCATCTAACGCAGGGTTTGGAAGGAAGTAGAATCGGAAGGAGGCGAAATGTTACGAATAAACGGCAGAGTTATATTAATTTTGACAATTTTACTTGCGTGTTTCTGTGGAACACTTGACGCGCAGGGAACGCGGGAAAGGACAACACAAAACGTCTGCAGCGCAACCGCCGGGCTATCCGGTGTTTACCGAGTTGATGCAGCCGACAGTGATAAGCTCTATTCGGTTATCGAAGGGGCTTCGAGCAATGTTCCATACAGCGAGCAGCAGCAGTTTTTTATGGATTTGGCGGTTCGTCTGACACCGCCCGATTTGCTGGCTATCGAGTGTCGCGGAAGTCGTGTGACGCTCGGCTCTTCACGCGCCCCAAAAGTTGTGTTTCAAGCCGACGGCGTGACACGCAGCGCGCGCGCGGCGGACGGTCAGGTTATCCGCTCGCGCATCGGGCTTGAGCGCGGCAGTCTGGTTTTCAGCTCGATCGGCGGAAGCAGCGACAATTTGAGTTTTACCTTTACGCCTCTCGAAAACGGGCAACGTCTGCGCGTGACGCGCCGTATTGCCGCCAAAGAACTTGTCGAGCCGGTTGTTATTCAAACCGTCTATAATAAAATCGCAGATGTCGCCAGATGGGACATCTACGGCGAATCGCAGGCTGACCGGCAAGTCGCCAAACAGGATGGCAGAACCGCTTCGCCCGCTGCTTCACCGGATGCGCGTTCCACTCGAATCAATAGCGACGATGCCGTCACCGTCCGCGAAGCACTCAGCCAATGGATTGAGGCGACGAACCGGCGCAATATCGAAAAACAGATGTCTTTTTATATGCCGGAGTTAAAATCTTTTTATCTTGCCCGCAATGCTTCGCGCAATTCCGTGCGCGTTGAAAAGGTTCGCTTATCCGCCGCTAAATCAATTGATATACGCGCCGAAGAGCCGGAAATTATATTTCAGGACAGCGGGCGCACGGCAGTAATGCGTTTCCGTAAAAAGTATAAAGTAGAAGACAAATCGAGAATTCGTCGCGGCGAAGTTGTTCAAGAATTGAGGTGGCAGCGAACAGGCGGCGGCTGGAGAATTTTCAGCGAGCGCGACATAAAAGTTATTAGCTAAACGTTTGCTGCCAATGAGCGCAAAACAATTCTAGTTCCTAATCCAAATTTCGGAACAGCAATTCGGTTTAGCAAAAATTTATCGTTAGCCTTATCTGACGAGACCGCACTATAAACTTCACTTAAAATGGAAAATTGTTACTGTTTGCGCGTCGTCTGCGTTCCTCTCGGCGTTGACGACGATATTCTCGTAATTCCTCGTCGCTCATTTGTTCGCGCTGCCTTCGGCGTTCTTCTTGACGACGAAGTTTTTCTTCGCGTTCCGCCGACGGGCGACCTGTAAAAATTGATTCGATGTCTGGAACGGGAGCTTCGATGACGCGCGAGCGTGTTTCGCCGTTGCGCTGAGATTCGCTGCGGCGCGTGGTTTGTTTTGTGGTCGAACGCAAAGTTTCGGTTTGAGCCGGTGCGGGTTTCGGCTTTTCCGCTGTCTCGACTTGCGCAGGCGGTTCGTCAACAGTCTTCTTTTTTTCGGCAATTTCTTTTTTTTCAACCGTTGTCTTTGTCGAAGCAGGGGAAGATTGTTTGGTGTTTTCCACTGAAAAAGTGTCGGCAGTTTCCGGCATCTGTGAATCTGAAACAGGCGGTGGTTCGATGTTTGAGTCCGATATCGGAACTGATTGAGTCATCGGAGTTTGATTCGACTCGTTTGATGAACTTGCTTTGGTAATGAAATACCCAGCCGCCAAACCGACAAAGCTCAGCAAAACCAACAAAGCTGCAAGGCTAAAACGCGATTGGTTTGGGCGTGGAGGCGAAACCTTGGTCGCCTCTTCAATAATGGCTGTCGTTTGCGGTAAAACTTCCGGCGTGGTCGGAGATACTTGAGCATCCGAAATCGAGATTTCGACTGCTTCCAATTCGTCGTAGTTATCTGTTTGCGGAGAAATGTTTGCAGCCTCAGCGGCAAAGGCTTCCAGTGCCGGAAAATTTTCGCTTTCGGCAGAATTTACTGCTCCATTTTCTAATGGAACGGCGGTTAATACTTCTGCCGACAATGTTTCCGCATTCTCGGGTAAATCCAAATTAACTGCGCTTTCCAATGCCTGCCGCATCGCTTTTGCTGAAACGAAACGCGCCGCGGCGTTCAGTGCCAGAGCCGAATTCAAAACATTCGCAATGTCGACCGGAATTTCTTTATTGATTTCGCTTGCCGATGCGAGCGGGTCAGGATTTCCGGCGACGATTGCCGAAGCACGCGCCAGCACATCAATCGGCGGTTTACCTGTCAAAAGATGATACATCGTCGCGCCAAGCGCGAAAATGTCCGAGCGCGCGTCAGTTCCAGTGCCTTGAATTTGTTCGAGCGGCGAATATTTGCGCGAATAACCGAACACGCTTAACGCATTTTGAGTGTCGTCAGAATTGAGTTTTGCCAATCCGAAATCAAGCAGAATAACATCGCCGCGTGTGGTTATTTTTAAGTTTTGCGGCTTGATGTCGCGGTGAATAATTGGCGGCTCCTGCGAGTGCAGATAATCGAGCGCGTCGAGCAAACTGTTCGTCCAGCGTAAAACGTCCGGTTGGGAAAACGCGCCGTCGCGTTTTAAAGTCTCAAACAAATCCTCGCCCTCAATAAACTGCATCACCAGAAAATGTCCGCTGCTCTCGGTGAAATAATCGGAAACGTGCGGCAGATTCGGATGATGCAAACCGTTCAGCAGACGCGCTTCGCGCTCGAAAGCCTCACCTAATTCATCGTCTTTATAAAAGGTTTCTTTTATCGCCACGTAACTCTCAAAGCGTTGGTCGACGGCGAGATAAACCGCGCCCATTCCGCCCGCGCCGATTTGTTTTTCAATCAGATAGCGATTTTGTAAAATTGTTCCGGTTTCAATCATTTGTTTATCATCCAGGCAGTCGGCGATTTTGATGCTGATATGCTTTGGTTAGTTTATACAAAAAAACTTAGACGACGAATCTTTTAATTTAGTCTCTTACGAATTTAAATTTTATAACAGTCGGTTAATTGTTTAAACTTTAATTGCCGTTCGCCACAATCAATTTTTTGACTTTTTATTATTTTATTGGAGGAAATATGCCACACAACAAACTAAACATTAGCGGCGCGAAAGCCGATATTCTCTCGTGGGTCAGCCACGAACTTTCAACCGACGAACACAATATGCTGCGAAACGTCTCGCGCCTGCCGTGTCTCTACAAGCACGTCGCGCTGATGCCGGATGCGCATCTCGGCATCGGCTCGATGGTCGGCTCGGTCATTGCGACGAAAGACGCGGTGATTCCGGCGACTGTCGGAGTTGATATTGGCTGCGGAATGATGGCGGTCAAAACGCCTTTTAAGAGTTCGATTCTTGAAAACAAATTGAAGGATTTGCGTCATCAAATCGAGCGCTCGATTCCCGTCGGTTTTAACGAACACAAAGAAGCGGTTGACGAATCGCTGACTTGGGAAGGCTGGAAGAACTTCGATGAATTGCACAAAGGCGTGCAGCACCGCAAAGCAAAGGCGATGAAACAACTCGGAACGCTCGGCGGTGGAAATCATTTTCTGGAAGTTTGTCTCGACACCGAAGATAACGTCTGGCTGATGCTGCACTCCGGTTCGCGCAACATCGGCAACGAAATCGCTTCGCGCCATATCGAAACGGCGAAACAGCTTCATAAATTGTCTGAATTGCCCGACCCGAATCTCGCTTATTTTATTCAGGGAACGGAAGAGTTCAAGAATTACTGGCGCGATTTGGAATGGGCGCAAAGTTTTGCGTTCAAAAACCGCGAAATTATGATGCAGCGTCTTTTGAAACAATTCAACCGAATGTTCAATGACGGCGAAGACTTTCAGCCCGAAGTTGCGGTTAATTGTCACCATAATTATGTCGCGCTCGAACATCATTACGGCGAAGACGTTTTTATCACGCGCAAAGGCGCAATCAACGCCGAAGTGGGAAATCACGGCATTATTCCCGGCTCGATGGGCGCGAAATCTTTTATTATCAAAGGTCTCGGCGCGCCGGAAAGTTTCAATTCCTGCTCGCACGGCGCGGGACGCAAGATGTCGCGCACGGCGGCGAAAAAAGCGTTTTCGCGCGAAGATTTGGAACGCCAGACGGCGGGCGTTGAATGCCGCAAGGACGCGGGCGTGATTGACGAAATTCCGTCGGCTTACAAAGACATCGAAGAAGTTATGCGTAACCAGCGCGATTTAGTCGAAGTCGTCGCGGAATTGAAGCAAGTCGTTTGTGTGAAAGGGTAATTTGTAGTTCCGAATTTGTGCGGCATAATGCAAATTGTTCCCGTCAGGGCTGAACTCTACAAACAATTGAATCTTATTAAACAAAAAATTCGTCGGCTGAAGCAAGAATCAGGCGCGGCATTATTCGCTGTAGAATCTCAAAATCGCCGACGTTTTCCGTGACCAATACGCAATCGTATGTGGTTGGTATAATCCGCCAACACAACATTTAGATCAAAATCTAGAAAAACGCGACCCAATTTCTGTGGCTCAAAAAGGACTTGAATTTTATAAGCAATTTTTGGAAGAAGCAGAAAGAAAATTCAAAGACATTATTCCATCAAACTATTCACAATAAAGTAAAAGCATCGTTGCTCTAGCGGTTTAAGAACTCGGATTGCCATTTCGGGAATATCGTGCGCGAATCCGCTACGATACTTCAATTTTTAATTATTCGCCGCTGATTTCATTTCTTCCCACATCGTCTGCCTTTCGCTTTTGATGAGTGCGTCCAAATCTTCTTCCGTCATTCCGCTGTCAGCAAAGTTTTTTCTAATCGGCGCGAGAATTTCGTCAAGCGTTTTTCGGCGGTCAATGTCTTTTTCAATCAAGTTTTCGACGTATGCGGCAACGTCTTTCCCTTGATTTCTGGCTTTTTCTTCTAAAACTACACCAATGTTTTTGGGAACTTGAATTGTTAAAGTCATTGTTTCCATAGCCGAAATTTTAGCACAAAAATAAAAGGTATTTAAATTATTGTTCAAAAACTTTCAGCAAAAACACTTGAAAAAATCAAACTTAATAAAAAATTTATATACAAAACAGAGTATTATCATCTAAAATAGTGGCAATTGATTTTCGGTTGCACAATATCTTGCAGTAAAATTTGATTTGTATTGGAGTTCGATAAAACAAAATAACAATTCGAGGAGGTGATTCCATTGATAACGGGTAGAGTTCTGCTTTTAAATTTTTCTTACGAACCGCTCGGCACGATTGGCGTGGCGCGGGCGATTTGTATGTGGTTTTCAGGTAAATTGACGGTTGAAGAAAACGACGGCGACAATTGTCTGCATTCGCCTTCAACGACGATTCCCGTGCCGTCGGTCGTGCGTCTGCGAACTTATGTTCACATCAAACGCAGGCGGCAGGAGACGACGATGAAACGGGCGCGGATTTATATTCGTGACCGCTATCGCTGTCAATACTGCGCCGAGCATAGACACGCCAAAGAATTGACGCTCGACCACATTTTGCCCCGTGCGCAAGGCGGCGAATCAACTCCGCAAAACCTAGCGACCGCGTGCGTCAAATGCAATCAGCGCAAAGGAAACCGCACGCCCGAACAAGCCAGAATGCCGCTGCTGACTTCGCAAAAACTTTTGCGCCTTGGGCTTGACCACGTTCTGCTTTGCCACTATGCCGAATCGCGTCCCGAATGGAAGAAATATCTGTTTATGGACGATTTGGAAGAAGACGCGAGAATTGCCGCTTAGATTTTGAGCGGCGATTCTTTTTCACGAATCTTACCTTTTCTAATTTTCTTTCAATAAAAGACAACTTTCCAAAACGATTGAAAGACATTTTCTTCTTGAATAATCCGAATAAAAAAGAGAGTCGAACAACTCTCTTTTAATCACAATTTTTTGCGGAAACCGGAAGTTATCTCAAAACATCAAGTCAGATTTTCGATATAACTTCCGGTTTTTAAATCAGAATCCCTTTTTGCCTTTACCGGATAATACAAAATTCAATTCATCCGTCTGGTCGGTGACGGTTATGACTTGCGGCGTGAATATGTAGCCTTTGGACAAGACATTAATAATATAAGTTTCGCCTGCCTGCACATTTTCAAAGTGGTAATAGCCAAATGAATCGGTTGTCGATGTCAGCGTTACGCCGTATTGGTCGGTCAGATAAACGGTCGCCAGAGCTACGCCTCGTTTGCCCACAATTACTCTGCCGGAAACCGTAACGCTCGCGGCGGTTGGACTTAAAGTTTCAAACGCGCCTTTGTCAACCGTGCCGCCCGAAATTCTGTTAAAGCCTGCGCCGCGAGCGTCGGTTGCCAACGGCGAATTGTCGAACGGGTCAACGGCGTTGGCGTTGATGCCCGTGTTAATTGCCGGACTGTTTGGCATCAACGAATGCGTCGTCACATTTCCGCCATTATCCGCAAGCGCGCCGAGCATTGGATCAACTCCGGTTGCATCATTTGTCTGGTTAAATGTTCCGGCGGGAAAACCCACTGGATCGCCAATCAGATTTCCGCCGACTGAAGTAATTGAGCCTAAGCCAAGTTGAATGTCGGAATCAAATCCGGCGAGGTTTTGAGCAACGATGCTGTTACCGATATTAAGCGTGCTGTCGTTCACGAAGATGCCGCCTGCCGAACTTCCCACGCCTCCGAGACGATTAAAGGCAATCGTTGAATTGCGAATAGTAAGAGCCGCCTTGAAAGTGCAAACCGCGCCGAAACTGTTTCCACCGTTTGAATCAAAATTGCCGCTGATGGTCGTGTTCGACATAAAAAGCGACGTGGCTTTGATGCCGATGCCGATACAGCTTTCCGCAGAATTGCCGGAAATTGTCGAGTTTGTAATGCGCTGCGTCGAACCGCCATCCAAATAAAAAGCCGGATAAGCATTGGCATCATTGCCCGTAATCATTACTCTATCAAGTGTTAGATTCGATGAACTACCCAAAATCGCGCCGCCGAGTCCGTTCGGTTCTACCACTTTGCCGTCGGTCAGAGTCAAACCGGAAATGTTGACAGTCGCATTATTCAACTTGAAAATACGGCTTTTGTCGCCGCCCGAAACGGTTAAAGTGTTCGCCTTGGTATAGCCGACGATGTTGACGCTTTGATTGTTGATGGGGATTTCCGTGCCGCCGAGCATGATTGTGCCGAAAACATTCGGCGCGAAAGTTATCGTATCTGTTCCGAAGTTAAGTCCGGCGGTAAATACGGCTTCACGCAGAGAGCAGTCAGTATCGCAAACCAAATCGTTGGTGTCCGCTTTCTTGGTTACGATGAGCGACGTGTTGCCGCTCTGGTCTTCAAACGCGCCGATGTCAACCGTCGTGTCGGCAATGCGCGGAAATCCCGCGCCGCGCGTGTCGGTCAAAAGCGGCTGATTGGTCAGCGGGTCAACCGCATTCGCATTGATTCCGCCGTTTCGAGCCGGACTTCCCGCTTGCAGCGAATGAGACTGAACCGGAAAACCGCCATAAAAGTTTAACGGACCGAGCAGCGGATTAACGCCCGTGATGTCGTTCGGCTGCGTGAATGTTCCGGCGGGAACAGTTTCGAGATTTTGAATTAGATTGCCGCCCGCCGATGTTAATTTCATATCCGCACCGTTGGTGTGCCTGATGTCTTGCCCAAATAATGTCGCCGTGTTTCCCGCGACGATGGTGTTGCCGATGTTGACTATATTATCCGGTGTTGGACTGCCCGAACCTATCACGCCGATTCCGCCGCCTATCTTTGCCGAGTTGTTGACGATGGTCGAATTTCGGATTGTTATTCCCTTTAGGGCATTAAATCTGTAAAATGGTTTAATGCCGAAATCTAAAAAAGCTGAGCTCGATAAAAAAGGTTTTGATGAAGTTCAATGGAATAAATACTTTCGTCGTTATCAACAGGA
>JAABUN010000974.1_pt1 | contig 68709 bp, 71 predicted proteins | sample 5559311 | NCBI WGS metagenome assembly JAABUN01 (sample SAMN10711877, study PRJNA513370) | rock metagenome | isolation source: Antarctica rocks | place: Antarctica: Victoria Land, Siegfried Peak sud | reverse complement strand
AAAGTCTTTCGTATCCTCAGCGAACGTTACCGTTGCCGCCGGAGACGCTTTGGACTTCGCTTCAATCTCATTGCTGGTATCTACAACTTCGAGCTTGGTCTCAGCTCATGACTTTCGCAATAGGTCTTATATAGCAACGTTGAGTTTTGGCGCTTGATTGATAGAGATGATCGGTCGGAGGTCGAAATACAGGACTGCAACCAGCGCGGAATTAGCGTCCTTTACAAGCGTGACATAGAAAGCTATCTCTGGGCTGACGAAATTTTAGAGAAGTTGTGCGAGAACAAAAATAGAACTGATGCGAAAGATATTATCCTCTCCGCTAAAAACGACTTGCTCGCCGCGTTGAAATTACAAAGGAAACCAGTCGATGATGTCAAATCGATAAGAGGCCAACTATATACAACTGTCAAGAAAGAGCTAGAACTTACAGGTCAAGGAAATACAGCTGACGCATTTGCGAAACAAGTTCTTGCACCCTTAATCGTTCCTGGTACAACAACATACCAAGCTTTACACGCTGAAATTTTCGGGCCTATTGACCAGGATGTAAACGTCCTACCGTAAAGCCGAATAGAACTTAACGCTGATGTTTTTGGAAGCCCTCACTAGGTACAAGAGCTTCCAAAAACATCACAAGCTCTAAGCCCCTTTTAACTCCCCAAGCCTTTCACTCACCTTTTGCGCGTGCCCACTATGATTTACGTCGTACATCGCCTCGGCAACCTTCCCCTCCGGGTTGATGATAAAGGTCGAGCGCAGCGTCCCCTTATAACTTGCACCGTTGAGCATCGTCTTTTCGCCGTAGGAGCCGTAACGCTTGGCAACCTCGCCGCCTGGGTCGGAGAGAAGCGGAAAGGGCAAGCTGTGCCCCTCGGCAAAGTCGGCGTGGGACGCTAGATCATCCGCTGAGACGCCCAAGACCTGTGCGCCCATCCCCGGCATCGCGTCCCGGAAATCGCACGCTTCTTGGGTGCAACCCGGTGTGTTGTCTTTCGGGTAAAAGTAAAGTACCGTCCACTCGCCGTGAAGTTCAGCGAGGCTTTTGCTGCCCTGGTTGGACTCGAGGGTAAAATCCGGCGCTTTGTCACCTGCATGTAGGGTCATAAACACTCCTCCTAAAAAGTTCGTGATGTACGCAATCTACGCAATCACCGAGCGCGAAGCTCGCAGTCATCATCCTAGAACGTGCGTAGCAAATCTGTGGGTCAAACGCTCCGAGCGTTTCAAACCAGTTCCGACCGAAGGGAGACCGGCTTTGATACCTGCTATATTTGCTAATCTACAGCATGACAGAAAAGTTGAAATCAATCTGGAGTACAGGCAACGGCGGCGAAGACCGTGTCGGCTGAGGCGCTTAAAAAGCAGGCGGCGCTCGAGGCTGTGAAACACGTCCGGTCAGGCATGACTTTGGGCCTCGGCACCGGCAGCACCGCCCGTTACGCGACCCTAGCGATTGGAGAGCTGCTTCAGCGCGGTGAACTTAAAGATATCCGCGCCGCTGTGACTTCAGAAGAGACGGCGCGACTGGCGCGCGAGGGGGGCGTCCCACTGATCGAGCTGGGAGCTGAAGGCGTAGACCTGGCGATTGACGGGATGGACGAGGTGACTGACAATCTAGACGTTATCAAAGGGCTCGGCGGGGCACTCTTACGTGAGAAAATCGTCGAAACGCGGGCGCGCACCTTTATCCTGATCGGTGACGTGAGTAAACGCGTCCGTCATCTAGGCGAAAAAGCGCCGGTGCCGACAGAAGTTTTAGAGTTCGGTTTCGGCGCAGCCCGTAAAGATTTGGAAACCCTCGAGTGTCGTCCGATTTTACGTGAGCGGAACGGAAAACCTGTCCTCAGCGATAACGGCAACTTGCTGCTCGACTGTCATTTTGACGCACCTTTTAACCCGAGTGAAATCGCCGTTGCGATGAGTCAGATTCCCGGCGTGTTGGAGCACGGCCTATTTCTGGGGATGGCCGACCTCGCGTATATCGCCGATGGTAAACGGGTGGTGCGTTTGGAGCGCCCTTAGCTTTCAAACACCGTTTTATACTGTTTTTATGGTTATCGCCGTAGGACTCGATATCGTTGAATTAGACCGTATTCAGGGCGTGTGGAACCGCCACCGCGACAGGTTTTTAGAACGGCACTTTCACCCCGACGAGCTGTCATATTGCCTCCAAAAGCCTCATCCTCTATCGTCTTTAGCCGTTCGTTTTGCCGCCAAAGAGGCGTTTCAAAAGACCTGGCCCGTGGCGCATGGTTGGCGCGACGTGTGGGTCGTACGCGAAGGTGACAAACCCATCTTGAAATTCTCTGAGCCTATCGCCGCCGAGATGGAACGAAACGGCTGGAACACACATCTCAGCATGAGCCACGCCCGTACCCACGCGACGGCGGTCGTGATTTTAGAAGCGCGTTAGGGCTCGAGGGGCAAAAACGTCACTGCAGCATAGTAGCGTTTCGTACCGAGCAAGGGCAGGATTTTGGAGCTGTAACGTCCGCACAACTCATGAAACGCTACCAGCATCTCTTTAGCTTCCTGGTTTGTAAGATAAAAGCGGTGACTAAAATCTCCTCCTACCGGCCCCCGATAATCGTGCAAAAATGTCTGTGTTTCTGTGGGGTCGAGCATCAGGCGTAAAACATCGCTTACGTCTCCACTTTGCGCCGCAGAGTTCTGCCAAACATCCCCTGTCTTCGTGTGTCGGTAAACTTCCCGTCCTTCTTGTCCCAAAGCTTTTAAGAGCTTAACAACAATGGGTAAGAGTTCCTCTTCACGCGCCCGATACATTACCCGGTAGCGCTCCCCGAGCCCCGCATAAGGCGTCACTTCAAAGGGAATAAAGTAGGCGTCATGGACGCTGCGGTAATGCTTAATCGGGCGACCGGCGCGTTTTTCTAACTTGGAAATCTGTAACAGTCCGGCTTTTAAGAACGTCTTAATGCGGTAGAGCATGGTGTCTAACGCGCAATCAATCTCTGCCGCCGCTACAGTTGCGCTCAACTCTTGAGAAACGAACGGTTGAAAAAACCTGAAACTTTCCGGGTTAGAGAGGAGCCGTGCCTGTTCAGGATCAGTCACCGTAAAAAACGCTCTAGCAGGTGGTCTACCGGAATCTTGCTCTGCCATTTCAAGTAGCAGCCTAGCACACTGAAGATATGATGTATATTCTTCTCGAAGATAGCCAACGCAAAGTTCACGATTATTGGCAAGAAGCGGCGCGGCAACGTCTTGCCCGCATTGCAGTTCGGAGTAGTCCGACGTATGGACTCGAGCGCACCTACTACCTTACCCAGGGCTTGTTTTGGCTGGCGACGGCGCTCCCGGCAGCGCTGCTGGTCTTGCTGGCGCAAAACCGGGGCGTGACCCTTGGGCAAATCGGCCTGCTCTTCGGCGCGTACGCGCTGACCGCTGCTGTGTGCGAGGTGCCTTCGGGGATGCTCGCCGATGCGTGGGGGCGCAAACGGACGGCGCTACTCGCCTACACACTGATGATCGCCGCACAAACACTCCTGATTTTTGCCTTTTCGCTACCTTTGCTGCTGGTCTGGGCGCTGCTGTACGGCGTCGGACGAGCGCTCGTTTCAGGGGCGCTCGAGGCTTGGTTCGTCGATGAAATCGAGCGAGCCGCGCCGGGAACGAACGTGCAGCCGCTGTTTGCCAAGGTCGGAACCGTCGAGCTGTTAGCTCTCACCCTCGGGACGCTGCTGGGCGGCGTACTACCCAAACTCTTTACCGGATTGCCTGAAGGGGCCGTGCTCTCTCCCCTGTCGGCGGTGCTGCTCGTGTCGGTCGGTGTCAAGGTGATTTTAGTCGGAGTCGTGCTGTGGGGTGTTAAAGAGACGCTACCCGAAAAAACGTCGCATACTGGCTTTCGCAAGCTATTCTCCAACACCTTTAAGCTAAGCCACCGCAATCCCGCGCTAAGGCTGCTCTTTGGTAGCGCACTAGCAGGTGGCTTTGCGCTGGCGGGGCTCGAGACCTTTTGGCAGCCCCGTTTTGCCGACTTACTCGGGCCGGATACGGTGATCCTTAGCGTCATCCTGGCAGGCAGCTTTGGCGTGGGAATGCTCGGCAACCTGGCGTCTATCCCGCTCTGCCGCCTGTTTGCTGAACGTTACGCGCGGGTAGCGGCGTTGATGCAAGGGTTAGGCGGTCTCACGCTGATCGTTTTAGCCCTCCAAACACGCGCACTTCCGGCAGTGCTGCTGTTCTGGCTCGTCTACCTGACGCTCGGGGTATCAGGTTCACCGAGGCAAACGCTCCTCAACCGGGCAGTTCCGAGTGACGCAAGGGCTGCCCTCTTGTCGGTCAGTTCGCTGATGACCTACGTGGGGTTTTTCGTTGGTAGCGTGATACTCGGCAGATTAGCCGAGCAGGTTTCGGTGTCGGCGGCGTGGGGCGTGGCAGGCGTGGTTTTTGCGCTGTCACTGAGGTTTTATGTGGGGCTCGAGCGGCTAAGTACGGAGAAGACGGCGCGAGCTTCTACGCTATAGTGGTCGAGGCTGGAGTGGTCTAGGCTGGGCTGAAGGCTTATCTCAAACCGCGAAGTCCCTAAAGGAGTCCTGCTCTTATGGAAATTATCAGCAAATTATTAGTCGACCTTGTCGCAATAGAACATCTTTAGATCCTGTCCTTAGAGATGTTTTTGTGGACAACGCCACAAGCTTTGACAGCCTTCGGCATGACCTTAGAAGAGGCTGAAGCGTCAAAGGTATTAGCCGCCAACCAAGGACTTTATAACGGAAGGACTTTACAACGGTTTTTTGGCTTTAGGTTTGTTCTGGGGCTTGTTTCACCCTAATCCTGTTTTCGGAGCACAGCTACAAATCTTTTTCATTCTATGCGTCGTTTTAGCCGCGCTCTATGGGGGTCTAACTGCTAAGCGCTCAATTTTGCTGGTTCAAGGTTTGCCTGCACTACTGGCTTTGATAAGTTTGTTTTTGTGGCGTATATGAGACACTCTCAGTAGCAAGCGCTGTCGTTGCCTCTAAACCTACGCTTCAGTCAGCTAGACTGACAGCAGAGCAAACCTTTAAGGTGAGTAGGGACTGCCCAAAGGTATCTCGGGCCCAACCCCTAACACGGGTTAAGCTAAAAAGCGTGCTTTTACGCGCCTTGTCACAGCTCAACTTTCGCAACCTGAACACGCCCCGGCTAGATTTTGGTCCCGGCGTGACGGCGGTCGTCGGGCGCAATGCGGCGGGTAAATCGAACCTGTTAGAAGCGGTCTTTCTGGGTTGTACCGGCGAGTTGCCCTACGGCAAAATCTCTGAAACCGTGCGTTTGGGTGAGAGCGAAGGTTACGTGAGCGTTTCAGTCGAGCGAGACGACGGCGTGGTGAGTACGCAGATCGGGCTGGCACCGGGTAGAAAGGTCGTCCGCTTAGACGGGCAGACGGTGCGCACCTTTGAACTCGCTAAAGTGTCGGCGGCGGTCTTGATCACGCCTGAAGACGCCGACCTCGTGCACGGCGCTCCGGCGCTCCGGCGGAGCTATCTGGACAGCCTGTTGAGCAGGCTTTCAGTTCGTTACGCCCTGCTGCACCGCGAGTATACTCGGGTCGTGGAGCAGCGCAACGCCGCCTTAAAACACAGCGACCCTACCTTGAACGTTTGGACGGAGCGGTTTGTCGAACTCGGGGACGCAGTCAACGCTTTGCGGGCTCGAGCGTTGGTCAAGATAGCTCCAATTGCTGCTGAAACCTACGCAGAGATTTCGGGCGACGATAAACCGCTCCAAGTCACCCTTACTGGAGCGCACGAAAACCTGGGCGACGCGCTTTTGGAGACCGACCTCGAGGAACGCGCACGCGGCGTCACCGTGGTCGGGCCGCACCGGGGCGATATGCTCTTGACTTTGGGCGGGCACAGCGTGCAGGCGTACGGCTCGAGGGGTGAAGCCCGCACCGCCGCCCTCGCCCTAAGGGTCGCCGAATATCAGCTTTTAAGCGAAAAACACCGCGAAGCGCCCGTTTTGCTGTTAGACGATTTTACCGCCGAACTCGACGCCGGACGCCGTGAGTTCTTGCTGCGGCTGGCCTCGAGAGCGCCCCAGGCGGTCGTAAGCGGGACCGAAGCGCCCCCTTACGCCGCCGCGCAGTTTTTTATCTCCGGGGGTCAGGTCACAGGGGGGCTTACAGAAGGGCAACTCCGTGCGGAACCGTAACACGTCTCGCAGCGCGTCTCGAGGTGTTTCCGACCTGCTCGCCGAGGTGTTCAAAAAGGGCGGCCTCAAACGGGGTGTTAAACGCGCCGAAGCGGTGCTCTTGTGGCCCCAAGTCGTCGGGGCCAAGGTCGCCCGCTTTACCGAGGCCAAAACGCTCCAAGACGGCGTGCTCTACGTCGAGGTGCAGGACTCGGAAACGGCGATGCACCTGAGCTTTCAGCGGCAAAAGTTCGTCAACGTCTACGCCGCCAAGTTCGGCGTTAGAGACGTTAAAGACGTCCGCTTTCGTACAGGCCGCAGGCCGCTGTTAGAAGAGTCGCCACCGCCCAAGAAAACCGTGCCCCCAAACCCCAGGGCGCTCGCCGAGTTGTCCCGCGCCGTTGCCCAAGCCGAGCTGTCCGACGAACTGACGCAGCGCGCGATGGGGGCGGCCAAGGCGATGCTCTCGTGGCGAGCTGAGCGCGAAGCCGAGGGCTGGCGCAGCTGCGACGTGTGCGGCGGGTTGACCCCGAAGCCCGGGCTCTGCGTCACCTGCGCGCGCTACGCCGAATTTCCTAAAGTCCGGACGGCGGGCCGCGCGCTGGCCGTCGCGCCCGGTCAAGCGACGCCGCTCCTGAGCGAAGACGAACGGACGGTCGCGGTGTTTCAGGCTAGAGCGTATCTAGCGGAAAAGGTGCAGGAATTATTGCCGCAAGTTTTAGCCGACCCGACCTACCGGCCCCACCTCGAGTTCGCCGCCCGCTGCTATCTGGCGCACTTTTTGGAGAAACCTCTAGCTGAGGTAAACGAAGACGACTTCAGCCACCTCGACGCCCGCATCGCCCGGGCGTTGGGCCGTTGGCACTAGGTTTCATTGACGTCTCGACCCGGGGCCTCTTTTCTCGTGTCGAACGCAAGAATGCAGAATTCCGAGTACAGCAGGTTGCGAAGTGCCGGTCTTTTGCAGATGGGGTGTGCACGTCCATACACAGCAGCTATCGGCGCAACAGGTTTAAGCTTTAGGTATTGTGCAGCTGATCTTACCTTTTCCCGAAGCTTTAGAACTGATCACCGCCGAAAAACCCTTACCGGCTCCTATCGAGCAGGTAAGCTGTGCGGGTAGCACCGTTTTCGTACAGGTTTCGCCCGAGTCGGTGTTGCCCCGGTTCCTTCGCGCCGCTGCGCCGAAAGTCAGGCTCGAGCTTCACTTTCTCACCTTTGCGGCGGGCGTCGCGACCTTTGAACTCGTCACCAACGTTTTGTCGCTCCCCGTTCACCGCCTTTTGAACTTTTTGACGGATGCTATCCCGCTCCCTGACGGTGTTCGCATCGAAAAAGGTGACGCCACCCCGCGCCTCGTTGTAAATCTGCAAAAGCTCATCGACGAACAGGTTTCCGGCCTGACGCTAGACGAGTTTTACCTACACGACGGCGAGGTTGTCGTGCTCGCCACGCTCCAAAATTTTCGTACACACCAATAAAGAGGAGAACGTACGTATGCCTACTCCTGTAATGCTCATGATTTTGGACGGTTTCGGCCTTGCGCCTGACGGCCCCGGCAACGCCGTCGCCCTCGCCCATACACCCAACTTCGACCATCTCTGGGCAACTGCACCACACACGCAGCTCCAAGCTTCAGGCCGCGCCGTCGGCCTTCCGGACGGGCAGATGGGCAACTCCGAAGTCGGACACCTCAACTTGGGTGCGGGGCGCATCGTCAAACAGAGCCTGAGTTTTATCCAGGACGCTATCGACGACGAGACTTTCTTTGGCAACCCGGTCTTAAACGAAACGTATGCGGCAGCCTCCAGCGGCGCGCTGCACCTGATAGGTTTGGTCAGTGACGGCGGCGTTCACAGCGACATCCGGCACCTGTTCGCCCTCTTGGACCTTGCCAAATTGAGAGGCACTGCCCCCGTTTACGTCCACGTCTTTACCGATGGGCGCGATACGCCACCGGACAGCGGTCTGGGCTTTATCAAGGCGCTACAGGACAAGATCGACGCGTTGGGGCACGACGTCCATATCGCTACGGTGTCGGGCCGCTACTACGCGATGGACCGCGACAACCGCTGGGAACGGGTGCAAAGAGCCTACGACGCCATCATCTGCGCGACTTCGGAGCAACACGCGGCTACTGCCGAGGCTGCCGTCCGAGCCGCCTACGACCGGGGCGAGACAGACGAGTTTATCGCGCCCACAGTTGTCGGAAGCGGTGCTCCGGTGAGAGACGGTGACGCGGTGATGTTTTTCAACTTCCGCGCCGACCGTGCCCGGCAGCTGACCTACGCGCTACTGGGAGACACGTCGTGGACCCAATTCACCCGCTGCAACGTCCCCAAAATCCACTACGCCTCACTGATGGAGTACGACGCTAAGCTGCACGTCCCCTTTGCGATGGCCTTACCTGAAACTAAACACCCGCTCGCTGAAGTCTTAAGCAACGCAGGCAAAACACAGTATCACACCGCCGAAACTGAAAAATATCCGCACGTGACCTACTTTTTCGACGCCAAGATCGAAACGCCGTTTGAGGGTGAAGCGCGGCAGATCGTCCCTTCGCCGAAGGTCGCGACCTACGACCTCCAACCTGAGATGAGCGCCCCGGAACTGACCGAAGCGACCTTAAAACGGCTGCGCGAATTTGATGATGACTTTATTTTGATCAACTTCGCCAGTCCCGATATGGTCGGGCATACGGGCGTGTTAGAAGCGGCGATCAAAGCGTGCGAGGTTGCCGACGACGCGCTCGGTAAGCTTTCGGTAGCGGTGCAAGAGAAGGGCGGGGCGCTGATCGTCATCGCCGACCACGGCAACGCCGAGGTGATGATCGCGCCGGACGGCGGGCCACACACCGCGCACACGACCAATCCGGTCCCGTGCATTTTAGTCGGGGCCGGAGATGTAAAGTTGCGTTCAGGTGGCATTTTGGGCGACGTAGCCCCGACTATCTTGGAGCTGCTCAGCGTTCAGGCACCGCCGGAGATGACCCAAAGCTCGCTCATCGAAAGGGGCTGACAACGATGAACTACCGCACTGTAGGAAAAACCGGCGTCAAGGTCTCATCACTCTGTTTCGGCACGATGTCGTTCGGCGATACCGCCGACGAAGATGGATCGGAAAAGCTTTATAAAGCCTCGAGAGACGCCGGGATCAACTTTTTCGACTGCGCGAACGTCTACGCACGGGGCCGTTCGGAAGAGATTTTAGGGCGGCTTATTCGGGACGAACGCGACGACCTGATCATCACCAGCAAAGGGTTTGGCAAGATGGGTGAGGGCGTGAACGACCGGGGCCTGTCACGCCGTTACCTGACCCGCGCGGTCGAAGCATCCTTGAAGAGATTGGGGACGGACAGGCTCGAGTTCTATTTCGTCCACCAGTTCGACGCCGACACGCCTATCGAAGAGACGCTGCGCACGCTAGACAGCCTCGTCCAGCGCGGCCTTATCCTCTACCCGGCAGTGAGCAACTGGGCCGCGTGGCAAATTATGAAGGCGCTCGGCACCTCAGCGTATGAACACCTCGCCCGCTTCGAGCTGATTCAACCGATGTACAACCTTACCAAACGCCAAGCCGAGGTCGAAATCTTGCCGCTGGCTACGTCCGAAAAACTCGGCGTGATCCCCTATAGCCCGCTCGGGGGCGGCTTGCTGACAGGCAAGTATCTGGAAGGTGAGCCGACGCAGGGCCGTTTGATCGACAACAAGATGTACACCGCCCGTTACGGCGACCTGCAGCACCGCGAGACGGCGGCGCGGTTTGTCCAGTACGCCCGCGAGCACGACGTTCACCCGGCGACGCTGGCGGTCGCGTGGGTCGGGTCACACCCGGCGGTGACTGCGCCGATTATTGGGGCGCGGAATGTGGAGCAGCTCGAGCCTTCACTCGCAGCGGCGACCTTTGAGATGACACCGGAGATACGGAGAGAAATTACGGCTTTGTCGCCTGCGGTGGCGGTGGCGACGGATAGAAGTGAAGAAAGGTAACGCTGAAGTTTCCTACGCTACACCGTAGTCACTCGGTACGGTGATCAACTAGGGGTGTGAGGGCGTATTCGCACCATTTTCGGTGTGACTACAGTGAAAGTCCGCTTCATTTGAGCTCCGTGCCGTTCGACGACTTCAACTACAATTTGAGCTTGCAAGGCTGAGGCCAATCCCATCAGGCGCAGAAGTACGACGCCGGTATGAACTTGACCCAACCGAAAAACCAACTCACCAAAATCTTTATCTGCAGTTAGTAAGATTGCGTTACGACTGTTTGCAAGCTCGAGTACTTCATCATCTGTAAGCCCCGGCGCAGCTTCGGCAACGTAAAAGACTTCGTGACCGATACCTCGCAAAGTTTGAACAATTGCGCCGTCAACACCTTCATCAGCGACGAATTTCACGCCGCCTTATCAGGTATTGGGTAAACCGTATCGGACCGTAAAACCGCTGCAGCGAAGGCCAGAGCAGCGTCAACCGCTTCTGTGCTCAGCCGTGGATGTGCCGCTAAAAGTTGCTCACGGCTCTCACCGGCTGCAAGTTTCTCCAAGATAAGCTCGACGGTGATGCGCGTTCCGGCGACGACAGGTTTACCCATCATGATTTTAGGATTTGACACGATAAGGGATTCCATAGCGTCAGTTTACGCCTCTTTAACTTATCTTTTGCGCCAGCTCCGCCGCGTGCTTCCCCGACAGCAGCGCCAGCGGAATCCCCCCGCCCGGATGCACCGTCCCTCCAGCTAACACTAGGTTCTTCACGCCGCGCACGGTCTGTTTAGGCCGAATCGTTTGCAGAAGCGAATGCGGCGCAGCGCCGTAGATCGCACCCCGGTGGGCGAGGCCGCCCAGATACGCCGGAGAGAAGGTCTTTTGTACCAGGATGCGTTCACGTACATTCAGACCACGCCGCGCTAAGACCTCGAGCAAATGCTCTGCGTAACCCGGAGCCTCGAGTTCCCAATCTATCGGACGCTCCTCAGAAAGTGCAGGCGCGTTGACCAGCACGAACCAGTTCTCACACCCCGGCGGCGCGTCCCCGAGTTCGGTTTTACTGCTGATCGAGATGTAGAGCGTCGGGTCGTCAGCAAGGTTGCCGCGCCCTACCGCCTCGAACTCGGCGCGGTAGTTCTCAGGAAACGAGATGTTGTGATGCGCTAATCCGGGTGTTTCACCCTCAAGTCCCAGCAGCAACACGAAGCCGGACAGCGAGGGCTCGAGCCTCTCCCCTTTTGCCTTCCGTCCCAAGAGTTGATGCGTGCGGATAATGTCCAAACCCGATACGACGACATCTGCCAAAAAGTTTCCTGTGTCCGTCTCGACCTTCGTGATTTTCGCTCCAGACGTATGCAAACGTTTGACCGTGACGCCCGTGCGGATGTCTACACCTAATTTATCCGCCGGAGCCCGAAGCTGCCGCACCACGCCCTTAATCCCGCCGACCGGGTAAAATACCCCCTTGCCGAGTTCGACCCAGGCGATGTTGTGCAAGACTGCCGGAGCACGGTACGGGTCGGCCCCGAAGTAGGTCGCAAACCGTAAAAAGAAGGTCTCTAAATCGCCCGTTGCACCGAACTGACGCAGCAAGGCTGGAAGCTGCTTGCCCGGATGCGCTTTGAGGCCGCTCGAGAGCCCGTACTTTGCCAGCTCTTTAAGTCCCGGCGACTGCCCGAACAAAAACGTCGGGGCCGCCGCTTCGTAAAGGGTGCGCGCTTCGTCGCGCAAGCGGTAAAACGCTTGCGCTTCAGCGTCCGACAACTGCGCTGCTGTTCGCTCAGGGTCTACAAATACGTCCCACACGTGACCCGAAGGATAGAAGTAGCGGCATAAAGGTGACAACGGCACGAACTCCGGTGGCATTTCCCCGGCGCGGGCAAACAAATCGGTGACGAGTTCGGGCAGTGTCCAGACGCTCGGCCCGAGGTCGAAACGAAAACCATCTTGCGAGAACTCGCCTGCTTTGCCGCCCACTTCATCCATTTGTTCCAGCAGCGTCACCTGAACGCCGCTGAGCGAAAGCTCGAGCGCCGCCGACAACCCGGCAAAACCGCCGCCTAAAACGAGCGCCGTCTGGGGTTTAGGTGGTTTAGTCATGCGCCTCGGCTGTTTCAGCGCCGCCGGAAGGAAAATAAGTGCGCCCCTTCCAGCGGTAGCCCCTATGCCGAAGTGCCCGCAAGCCGATCCACCAGAGCGGAAGCGAAACGAACGGTTGCAAAAACGCCTCGAGCGGGCTCCGGTGGGTTTTGTACGCCGTCAGCGCCCGCTGAAAAAGCCCGAGCGCCGCCGGAACGAGCCAAAGTGGATTCAAAAACACTAGAAACCACGAGAGTGTGTACGTCAGCGTATTCAACACGAGCGACAGTATCAGCAAGATGCGGCTGCCCTGATGCGCTGCCAGGATATTTTTCGAAAAGCCCTCGAGCAGTTCCGCCCGCGTCCGGTACATCCGTACGCTCAAAAGCTCACTGCCCAGAGCCAGCACCGTTTTGAGGCCGCGCCCCTTCGCGTGCTGCCCCATTTTGACGTCCTCGAGCACTTCATCCTTAAAGGCCGCGTGTCCGCCGACCTGCAGATACGCGCTCCGCGTCCACATCATGCACTGCCCGTTCCCTGCTGAAAATGCGGCGTCGGTTGTCGTTTGGACAAAGGGATAGGGGAGCAACCCGAGCAGCACGAGGTCGATCACCGGAACGCTGAGGCGTTCAAAGAGGGTTTCGGTACGTTGCCGAGGCCAGACGCTCGCGTACACGGCGTCGCTCCGCTCGGCGAAGTCCAGCAGCGAGGCCAAAGCCCCCGGCTCCCACGATACGTCGGCATCGGTAAAAACTAGGATGTCGCCGGTCGCCCTTTGTGAAAGTTGATGACACGCCCAGTTTTTGCCCGTCCAACCGGGGGGTAAAGGTTTACCCTCTATACACCTGACACCGGAGAATTCAGCGATGACTTGCGCCGTTTCATCGTCTGAAGCGTCGTCCAAGACGAGCACTTCATCCGCGCCTTGCTCGAGTAAACGCGGCAGCGTGTCGGCGAGGTTGACGGCTTCGTTGCGGGCCGGGACGAGCAGCGAAACGCGGCGGCCCTTTTTCGGTGTGCGCCGCGTCGGGGTCAGAACGGGAAAGGTAAAGGTGTTGACCAAGAGCACGACGAGCTGCGCCGTTACCAAGAACGTTACGAGCCACCACACCAGCCACCCGAATAGGGTCATCGTTTCCTCCTGCCGAGTAGTCTACCTACCCACGCGACCCGTTCGTTCGTGCTCGCTGCGCCGCCGCTCCAGCACGTAAATCCCGGCAGCGGTTTTTCGGGGTCGGCGCGTGCCAGCTCAGCCTCGAGTCCCCCTAACAATTCGTTGAGCGCTCCGGCGACCTCATCCGGAGATACTGCGTCCCCGAGGACGATAAAGACTTCCGGATGTTGCGCCCCGCGCATCATGGCGCGAACGGCCACCGGATAGACCGGCGCGGGCGCACGCGCTGCAAGAAACCCCAAACCGGGTTGCAGCGCTCCGACCCGACCCGCCGCCCGCAACTCGCCTTCGGGAAACACGATCAAAAGTTCGCCCCGCCGCAACCGCCGGAGCGCTTCGCGCAATTCGTTCGTCGGGACGCCGCCGATAGCTCGAAAAAAAGGGAACTTCGTAAGGGTTTCCGGCAAGATGAGGCCGCTCAGGGGTCGCCCCAGTTTTTGCCCGATAAACCACGCCAGGTACAAATCCCACCAGCTGTGATGGTTCGCCCCCAAGAGCGCACCACCGGGTGACAAGGCGCTCCAGTTGCCTTTAGCGTAGACGCCGTGCAAATCATGGTTCAACGAACGACGTATCAGAAAGGGCAAGCTCAAGGCGACGAGCGCGGTAAGCCTCCCTTGTAACCGCGCCGCAAGTGAAGCGAGATACGCTTTCACGCTGTCCGACTTGCCAGCAGACCTACCGACCCCATCGCCACAAACGCCGCCAGCGCAGCCCACGGCAGACCAAAAAATAAAAGACCGACGCTGATCAAGAATGCCTGCGCCCAAAATACCGCGCGCAGTTCAGGAGAATCAGCGCGTAAGAGGCGAGGCTCGAGCCACCCCAAGAGCGTCACCAACACCGCCCCGGCCACGAACCAACCCAAAAAGTTGCTCAGCGGAATCCCGTAGTATCCGCCCCGGTCAAACTGCCAAAACCCTTGCGAGACCATCAGCGGGTCGAGCCCCACGTCCCACGCGACGAGGGCAAGCGGCGCGAGCCAGCGTTTGCTGCCGGAGGGGGAAAGCTCGAGGCCGATCAGCGTAAAGGCGAACCAGCCGAGCGGCACCAGCAGCGGCACGCCCAAAAGTTGCGGCCCCGGCGCGGTGTAGCGGTAGGGGCCGAACGGGACGCCGGTCGTGTGTCCAACCCACTCGACGAGCAGACCGAAGGTAAAAGAAACGGCGAACAGCAGCCATACTTTTTGACCGTAGCGCGACCCCGCGTAACCCAACACGCCGAGCGCCAGGAGCCCGGTACTAAGATACGCGAACGCGGCAAAATATCCTGGAAAGAGCGGCGTCGGGACCATCGAGAGTGCCCAGAGCGCCAGGACGAAACGCCACGGGCTGAGGCTGCGGAGTGCGTGCAGGCGCTCTAGGGCAGCAGGTTCCAACGCCAGCGTCACCCCAAAGACGACCAGCAAATTCGTCAAGAGAAAAAAGAGCGCTTCTTCGACCGGCAAGCCGAACAGCGCAGAGTTCGACGACAGCTCCGGCGAAATCCACCAGATACCCAGACCCAGCGCCAAGCGGTCAACCAGCCACAGATAAAGTGTCGGTAGTAAAAACGCGGCGAGCAAGACTCGAGGCCGCCTTAAAAGCAAATCGCCGCCAAACCCCCACTGCAGCGCTAAAATCGGCGCAGCCCACGCTGCAATCATGCCGAAATACGTCCCGTGACGGGTGCTCAGCGCAAGAACGCCCGCTGCGGCGAGGCCGAGCCATAACAGCGCCCCGATAAGGCGGACGGCGCTCCCTCCAGCTTCAGAACGTGCCGGAACCGTGACCGAATTTCGGCGGCGCAAAAACAGCACCCACAACCCCGTCAGCAGCGTTTGTAAAACAAAAAATAGGTACTCTTCAAACGGAACCCAACCGAGCGTAAAGAGCACGCGGTCTTCGCCGTAGCCCCACACGCCCTTAGCGACCAACAAATTGTCCCACGGCGTGGTGTAGACGAGCGCCAGGAGTACATGAACAAAAAGCGCGACGAGTCCGGCTCGAGGCACCTGCCCTTTTCCGTGGGCGCGCCACGTCAGCCCTGCAATTAGCAGCAGCGGCGGCAGGATAAAAACGAAGTGGAACTGCAGATAGGTCATGAAATACGCAGATACATCCCGGCAGCGTGGGGTGCTTCGGTCTTTGCAAAGCCGAACTTCGCGTAAAAGTCAGGCGTGCCGTGATCCGCTATCAGGCTGACATAAGCACTTTTGGGCGCGTATTCGTGAACATAAACCATAAGCGCGTCTATAATGCGTTTGCCTACACCTTTGCCTTGATGCTCCGGTAGGGCGGCGATATCGACAATCTCGAAGAAACAGCCGCCGTCGCCGATCACCCGGCCTATGCCGACGGGTTCAGCGCCATAAAAAACCGTGACGGCAAAAAGTGAATTTCTCAGTCCGATCGTTGCAGCTGCTTCGGTTTTGCGGCTGAGTCCGGCAACGAGGCGGATACGAACATAATCTGTAACGCTCGGTACCTGCATTTTTACAGTGTATTCACTCACCCGCTCAGACCTTTTTTCGCTCGAGGTCTTTGAGCACGACCCGCGCGGCATTTCGCCCCGACGCGCCCATGATGCCGCCCCCCGGATGCGTGCTCGCGCCGGTCAGGTAGAGCCCCTTGAGGTGCGTTTTGTACTCCGCCATCCCCAAAAAAGGCCGCAGGGCGAACATCTGGTCGAGGCTCATCTCTAAATGCATCACATTGCCTCGGAAGAGCCCCAGGTTACGCTCGAGCCACTCCGGGTGCTGAAACAACTTGCCGACGACCTTTTCTTTCGTTCCCGGTGCGTAGACCTCGTAAGCGTCTAAAATGCTTTCCGCCACCTCGTCTTCAATGTCGGCCCAGCGTGCGCCCTTCGCCAGTTCGTAAGGAAAATACTGCGCCCAGAGCCACAGGACTTCGCCTCCCGGCGGGGCCAGTGTATCGTCTACCGCGCTAAAGCTCATCGCTACAATAGGCGGGTCCGAGGCGGGCCGACCTGCCAGAAAGTCGCCGTAGGCCGCGCTCAGCTGCGCCCGGTCGCGGCACAGGAGCCCCAAAGCCCGCCGCGCTTCGTCGCCGGGATGGGCGGTGTAACGTACCGGCGCGTCTAAGGCCAGCCGCAAAATCGCCCCGAAACCGTTGCCGACGCGCATATTGCGGCTGCTCTCCGGGCGGTGTTCGTCAGGTAAGAGTTTGCCGAAAGTCTCCAAGGCGTGCGCCCCGGCGACGACCGTCCGCGCCGTGTAGACCTGTCCAGCCACTTCAATCCCCGTTGCTCGTGTTCCCTCGACCAAAATCTTCTCAACGGGCGCGTCCGTAAAAATCTGCCCGCCGTGCGCTTCGATATGCCGCGCCAGTGCCTGCGTCAGCATCCCCGAGCCGCCTTTGGGCCGCGCCATCCCACCTTCGTGGTACAAGGGCTGCCAGAGCACGAACGGCGACGAAAACGGCTCGCTCGGGGGCGGCCCCGACTGCGCCGCCATCCAGACCAGCGGCGTTTTGACCCGCTCTTCTTTGAAGTAGCTATCTACGACCTCGCCGTAAGGTTTGAGGATTTTGCCGAGCGCTTGTTTCCAGTCGCCCTTAATCGCCTTACCGAAAATCATCTTTTTACCCAGGTTGAAGGGGCTCGGCGTACTTAGAAAAAGCTCTTTGACCGCCTGACCGAAAGGTCGCCAGTCATCCATAAAACGCTTGTAGGCTTCGCCCTCACCGGGATAGGTACGCTCGAGCCCGTCGATCGTCTCTTGTTCGCTCCGGTAGATAAAGACGCTTTCGCCGTCCTCATAGGGGGCGAAAAAGAGCGGGTCGATGTCGATGTACTCGAGGCCGTAACGCTCCAACCCTAGTTCCTGGACAATTGGCGTCAGGCGAATCAGGATGTGGGCGCTACCGCCCAAATCGAACTGATAGCCTGGAACGATTTCCTTGGTCGAGACCGCGCCGCCCACCATGTCGCGCCGCTCGAAAACGCCTACCTTGTAACCTGCTTGCGCGAGATACGCACTCGTAATCAGTGCGTTATGACCCGCACCAACGGTAATAACATCAAAATCCGGCACTTCTTCAGTTTAGCCTGTGCTGCGCACCTTTTACGAAGTCTGCCGCAGAATCGGCACGGTTCGCGGCGGGTCAGTTCGCGTAGGCTTTTTTGCCTGAAGTTTTGACCTGGGTTTTGGCACGCGCTTGGGCTGCGCCACCAAACTTTTCCGCCATCCGCTCCAACAGATCGCTCCGCTGGGCTTCACTGAGCTGCTCTAATGAGCCGACCTTGTGATAACTTCGGGCTGCTAGCAGCAGTTTGGCGCGGTCTAGGCCATAAGTTTCGGCTTGCTTGATAACCTCTTCAAGCGTTGGCCCAGTTTCTACGGGTTCATCCTCGAGCGTCAAAAATTCAGGAATATCGTCACGGGCCGGTTTGGGTACGTCGTCCATCTGGGCGAGCAGCACGCCGAAGGTCGGTTCTTCGATCTCGAGCCCGATGGGAAAATGGTCGCTGTTACTTTTGATCACCGTACCGATACGTTTGGTGTCAAAGCCGTCGGCGCGGAGAGAAAGCTCGAGCATCACGTCGATAAAGTATTCCAAGCCCCCACGGGTAATCGGCACCACTTGCCCCAACTCGTTTTCTTCAACCTGCTCTTTACCTTTTGCCGCGATGTGGTCGGTAATCACCACGCACGCGCTCGAATCCATACAGAGACGCCGTAAAACCTCCTGATAGAGCACCTGGTCGTCTTGCAATTGGTCGGCAGTCGGTGGCGCGGTCGGGTCGCCCGTCTTCTCGCGTACCGCCCGGAGCGTTTCACGGTGTTTGCGGGCAAAGTAAAGGCTCCACGAATCGAGCGCGTAGGCTCCGTAGTTCTCCGCTTTTCCTTCACCGTCTAGCGCCCAGTCGATAAACTCCGGGAGTTCGTCGGGGTGATGCACTTCAACCGCATCGAACTTGGGCGCGTCACCGGTGGCCCCCGGCAGGAGCCGTGATTTGCGTTCAACGTCGAAAAAGAGGAGCCGCCCGACACCCGCATCGGCTAGCGAAGCCGCGAAGTAACTTTTGCCTGTTCCAGCTGCCCCGCGCACAGCAATCACCAAGCGCTTCTTAGCCGGACGCCGACTTAGAGGGTTGACTTTTATTTTCATGAAGCTATATTAGCTTAATATTTAAGGTATGACGTTACGCTGGCGACTAAAGTGGCGTACACATCTACACGCCGCCGTAAAAAGTGGCCGTAAACCGTACAAGTCGGCAAAGATCGATAAAATCCTTGCGGGGTTGCAGTTCGTCTCGAGCCGGTTCATCCTTGGCCCGACGTGAGCGTTAAGCTAAAGCCGATGTTTTCCACGTTTCGCTCGCTCAAGCATCCCAACTTTCGTGCGCTCTGGTTGGGTCTCGTTTTTTCAGCGAGCGGCAGCTGGCTTCAGCTCGTCGGGCAGGGTCTACTCGTCCTGCGCTTGTCGAACGGCTCGGCGTTGGCGCTCGGCAGCGTCTCGCTGGCGCAGGGTGTCGCTTTTTTCATCTTTGTCTTGGCCGGGGGCGTGTTGGCTGACCGCCTCGAGCCGCGCCGCATCCTCTTTTTTACCCAGAGCGCCGCGCTGTGCTTTGCGCTGATTCTGAGCCTGCTCACCTTTGTCGGAGTCGTGCAGGTGTGGTCGGTCGTACTGCTGGCGTTTCTCAGCAGCGCCGCCTCGAGCTTCGATCAACCCGCCCGCGCCGCGCTCCTCCCGAGACTGGTGCCTGCCGAAGATTTGGGGAACGCCGTCGCGCTGCAGACGCTCGCCTTTAACACCGCCGCGACGCTCGGGCCGACGCTGGCGGGGGTCGCCATCGCCGGGTTGGGGTTCTCCGGCACTTTTTTCCTCAACGCGCTCAGCTTTTTGGGCGTGTTGGCGGCGCTCTTCTATCTGCGGGTACCGAAACGCGTTGGTGAGGAGACGGTCGGACGACTGACCCCGGCGGCGTTTTTCGCCTCGAGCCTCGAGGGGATCGCCGCCGTTCGGGGTAGTGCGATGCTATCGTTTGCGCTCTCCGCGTACGGTGTGATGTTACTCGTCGGGCCGTCAACCTCGTTTTTGCTGCCTCTGTTGGCGACCAATGTTCTGCAGGTCGGCGAAACCCAGCTCGGGCTGATGTTTTCAGCAGCGGGAGTAGGTGCCATCAGCGGCGCTATCGTTACGGCGTCTTTGAACGAAGAGGCTAACAGAATTCGGTTTCTACTACTTAGCCTTGCGGTGTGGTCTATGGCAATGGTCGCTATCGGGTTATCAGGGCGCTTTTGGGTCGTGCTCCCCGTTTTGTTTGTCTGGGGCGCGGCGCGTAACGCCGTCGGCACGACCGCCAGCGCGATTTTACAGCTTCACGTCGCCGACGCGCTTAGAGCGCGGGTGATGAGCCTCAACGCGCTTATCGTGATGGGCGCACGTCCTTTGGGCGACTTTGGCTTGGCGCTGCTCGTCAGCATTTTTTCCGTCACGCCCGTGATTTTGGGCGGTGCGGCGGTCGTCGGCGTGCAGACGATGTGGTTGGGCTGGGGGCAGCGCGCGGCGCAGAAAGCGAAAGCAGCAGATTAAGAAGGTGCGACCGGTATACGGTCAGGTGAAGCTAAGCTGCCAGAAAACATCAGTCAAGTAAGACGAGAGAGGGCAAAAAACAGAATTGAGAACACGAGTTGGCGTCACCCTCATTCTCCCTTCGGTTTTCGTCATTCTTCTCAGTTGTCGTTCTCCTCATTTATTGTTTTCCGCAATCGACTTTTAGTGAACCCATGAATCGTCCGATTGATTGACTTTGCCGCGCTGAGCGCCTACCATACGCTTATGTTTTTGCACACGTCTAACCTACTTCTACCAGGTGGGCCGAGGCTGTAAGCGTACCTGCACGCTGTCCTCTGCCCTAGCCTTATGGTTAGGGTTTTTCTTTGCGTCCCTCATCTGAACTATAGTGGAGACATCATGACGACCCAACCCGCACCTACGCCTTACCGCTCTGAACGTTATAACCCGCAAGAGATCGAACCCAAGTGGCAGCAAATCTGGGCTGAAGCTAAAATGTATGAAACCGACTTGGCAAGTTCTAAAGAGCCCTTTTACTACCTGACGATGTACCCGTATCCCTCAGGCGACCTGCATGTCGGGCACTGGTACGCCTTCGCCGTACCCGACGCCTACGCCCGCTTCAAACGGATGCACGGCTTAAACGTCTTTTTCCCGATGGGCTTCGACGCCTTTGGTCTGCCCGCCGAAAACGCCGCGATCAAGGCCGCCAGGGAGGGCAGAAACGTTCACCCTGCGACGCTCACCTACGAGCGCATCGCGCAGATGGAGCGGCAGTTCGAGCAGATGGGTACCTCGCTCGACTGGTCGAAAAAAATCGTTACCTGCGATCCTGAGTACTACCGGTGGAATCAGTGGTTTTTCCTGAAGATGTATGAACGTGGCCTCGCCTACCGCAAAGAGTCGTTTGTCAACTGGGACCCGGTAGATCAAACCGTGCTAGCTAACGAACAGGTGATTAATGGGCGCGGCGACCGTTCGGGCGCGTTGATCGAACGCCGTTTGATGCCGCAGTGGCACTTTAAGATTACCGACTACGCCGATGAGTTATTGGACTTTTCCGGGTTGGACTGGCCCGAAAAGGTCAAGGCCATGCAGACGAACTGGATCGGGCGCAGTGAGGGTGCAGAAGTTACCTTCAGTAGTGAAGCAGGCGAGTTTACGATCTTTACGACCCGGCCCGATACGCTCTGGGGCGTGACGTTTATGGTCTTGGCCCCCGAACATCCGCTGGTCGAAAAGCTGACAACGCCCGAACAGCGAGGGGCCGTCACGGACTACGTGAAGGCAGCGTCACACCTGAGCGAGATCGAACGTCAGTCCGAAGGGAAAGAAAAGACCGGCGTTTTTACGGGGTCGTATGCAGTCAATCCGGTGAACGGCGCGGAGGTGCCGATCTGGGTGGCCGATTACGTGATGATGGGGTACGGGACGGGCGCGATTATGGCGGTGCCTTACGGTGACCAACGCGACTTCGAGTTTGCTCGCAAATTTGGTTTGGACATCATTCCGGTTGTGAAGCCCGAAGATGACACCGTAACTTACGCGTCTGAAACGATGACGGAGGCTTACGCTGGCCCCGGTACGATGATAAGCAGCGGCCCGATAGACGGAACCGTGCATAACGGCGAAAAAGGCCGTAAAAGTCCGGCGATTGCGGCTGCGCTCGAGTATCTCGAGACCAACGGCAGCGGGCGCAGCACCGTCACCTACCGCCTGCGCGACTGGCTTATCTCGCGTCAGCGCGCCTGGGGCACACCTATCCCCTTTCTCTACTGCGACGATTGCGGTTTGGTCCCTGAACGAGAAGAAAACTTGCCTGTCGTCTTACCTACCGACGTTGCTTTTATGCCCACCGGCGAGTCACCCCTGAAGTATCACGAAGCGTTCTTAAACGCCACCTGCCCGAACTGCGGCGGCCCCGCCAAACGCGAGACGGATACGATGGACACCTTTGTCGATTCGTCGTGGTACTGGTTCCGCTTTCTTTCGCCGCACAAAGACGACGGGCCTTTCGATACCGAGTTGGCCGCCAAGTGGACGCCCGTCGAACAGTACACCGGCGGCATCGAACACGCGATTTTACACCTCCTGTACGCCCGCTTTTTTACCAAGGTCGTCCGTGACCTGGGCCTGATTAGTGAGGGCGAACCCTTTACCAAACTCCGCAACCAGGGCATGATTTTGGGCGAAGACAACGAAAAGATGTCCAAATCGAGGGGTAACGTTATCAATCCGGACGATTTGGTCGCTGAGTACGGCGCAGACACGGTGCGGGCCTACCTGATGTTTATCGGGCCGTGGGAGGCGGGTGGGCCGTGGAGCAGCACCGGCATCGAGGGCGTGGCCCGCTTTTTGAACCGCGTTTGGGCGCTTCTGACCGAAGCCGCCAAAGAAGGTAAAGCAGACGAGGCCGCCCAAAAAGAGCTGCGCCGCGCGGTGCATTACGCCGTCAAAGAGGTCTCGGAAGATTTGGCGGGGATGCAGTTTAATACCGCCATCGCCGAGCTGATGACCTTGACCAACGCGATGGGTAAGGCTAAGTCGGCGGAAATAGTGGAAACGGAAACGTGGCGTGACGGCGTCGAAAAGCTCTTATTGCTGCTGGCCCCGATTGCGCCACATATCGCCGACGAGTTGTGGGAGCGGAGCGGGTTGACGGGCTCGGTACATCAGCAGACGTGGCCGGAGTACGACGCGGCAGCTTTGGAACAAGACAGCGTTACGATTGCTGTGCAAGTCAGTGGTAAACGGCGTGGTGAGGTCACAGTACCTAAAGACGCCGACAAAGACGCAGTGTTAGCGGCGGCGAAGGCTGAACCGAATGTGGCGCGGCACGTCGAAGGCAGAGAGGTTGTGCGGGAGATCGTCGTACCGGGGCGGCTTGTAAATATCGTCGTTAAAGGGTGAAAAAGGGGCAATTATGCCCTTAAATTTTGGCGAGCATAGTCAATAACGAAACTTCTTGCCTGTTTCTCGGCCTTCTTTATCATAAAATGTATGCTCGTCGCCCAAAGCATCCCTTACGATTACGTGGTGATTCTCTGTTACTCGCTCGAGTTCAAACACCCAAAAACCTCTGGCGACAATGTAAGGAACCTCGAGCTGAGATATCTTGATAGGTTCTGTAGAATCATCCTCGGAAAAATGAAGCCAGGTATTTTCAAATTTTTCGTTGACATCTGGGAAAGTCCAGCGGTACTGCTTACCCACGACCAAGCTTTGGGCAGAAACGCTCAACTCTTGCTTGATGTCGAGCATTGTTTTCCGCTCACCTGTAGACCTGTTTTCCAAAAAGATATTTGAACCGTCTCCATACACTGAAATTTCTTGAGCTTCAGGGGTTAGACCTTGCGCTTTGTACCAACCTAAGTCAGCGATTACATGCAACTTCCCCGTAGCAGATTTGCGTATGGAGCTAGACCCTTCACTTTCATAGTTTTCCAGTCGTAATCTCGTTCTTCCGGCTCTCTAATAACGAGTAGTCCTATGTTGTATGTTTGGGCAATTCTTTTAGCACCGGATTGATACCCTGACTTAGTGGCAAAAACTCCGCGCAGGCCAGGTACATCAGTTAGAACACTCTGGAAATCTCTGATTTTGCCGACACCGACGTTTTGCTTGTAGAGCTTGCATTCAACTGCAATTTCATGAATTATGCCAGCCTGTTTGTATTTCCAATAGACATCAATCTGATGTTCTTGCCCGCTTATACCTTTAAGCTTGACATTTCTCTCGACTTTGATAGATTTTTTGCCTTCGGCGTCCGAAAGCATTTGGTAGACGTTTTGGACAAAACGTTCGTAGTCTTGATCTAGACGGGCCATCGGCTCAAGTTTACTAAATTTAAGGACAAAGTTCTTGAGCTTTATTTTTTTGCTCATCTGCCTCGAGTAGACCAGCTCGTAGTGACAGTTCGAGCCCCCCTCAACTGCAGGCGAAAGTGAAGTCAAAACTCTCTCATCCGTATTTCTTTTGACCGCCTAAAAATACCTGTGCAACGTACCCAACTCGGACATCTCAAAACGTGTCGGCGTTCGTCTTTTCGTGGTATTTTACATACCATGAAAATTATGAAAGCTGGTTTTGCGGCGCTCCTCATCGGTGTCTCTTTAGTTTCTTGTAATCCTGTGGTTGTAGGAGAGCAAATTCCGGGGCTTTTAGCCAGTGATATCAAGGTCACGCCCAACCCTTACGACGTTGCGCCGCTGACCGCCGAAGTTACCTTCCAGACCAAAGTTCCAACGCAGGTCGCTATCGAAGTTCTCGGTGAGGAACCCGTAACCCACACCTTTAAGGGCCGCTCTACCGAACACCGCCTACCTATTTTGGGTCTTTATCCGGGTACCAAAAACCGCGTCATCATCCGTATGACGAGCGCTCGAGGCGAAGTTGACGAAGACACCTTTACTGTCAAAACAGAACCTCTGCCCAAGTTTTTCCCGGATATCAATACGACCGTGACCGACAAGAGCAAGATGGAAAACGGTTGGAACTTTAGTCAATACTCAGTCAACCCGAGCGGCCTACCCGTCGATACCGACGTCGATGCCGGACGTGCGCTCCGAGGGCTACCGTTTATGTTCGATGCAAACGGTGACGTTCGTTACTACCTCGACTTGGCTTTTCTCGACGGTTTGGCCTACGAAGTTCTGCGGCTCCAAAACGGCAACTGGGTTTTCGGTCACGACCGCACGATTTACGAGTACGACATCTTGGGTCAAGAAATCAACCGTTGGGCGATTCCGGGATACCTGACGCATCACGAAATAACCGAAAAACCCAACGGTAACTTGCTGGCGGCCGTACACAAGATCGGTACCAAAAACAAAGATGGCGGCGGTACGAACGGGGATCATATTATCGAGCTTGACCGTGCTTCGGGCAAAATCGAAGGCGAATGGGACATGCGGCAGGTGCTCGATGTCTACCGCCGCAGCCTCGTCGACGATTCGTTCGACTGGTTTCATATCAACGCCATTTGGTACAGCGCAGCGGACGATACACTGATCGTTTCAGGGCGCAACCAAGGCGTAGTCAAAGTGACGAAAGACAACAAACTGGTATGGATTCTCGCGCCTCACCAAGGTTGGGGTAAAGCCGGGATCGACGCGGATAAATACAGCACTGCCAACTACCTGCTTACGGCAGTAGACGCGCAGGGAACGCCGTACCCGGAAAGTGTGCAACAAGGAGCTGAAAGCGCGTCAGATTTCGATTGGACGTGGGGACAGCACGCGCCGATGCTGTTACCGAACGGACACCTTTTTGTATTCGACAACGGTTTTAGACGCCACTTTATAACGAACGGCCCGACGAGTTACAGCCGGGGTGCCGAATACGCTATCGACGAGACGGCGATGACCGTTCAGCAGGTCTGGGAATACGGCAAAGAACGCGGCAACGAATACTTCTCGCCAATTATCAGCGACGTAGATTATCTACCCACAACCGGCAACCGCCTGATCATGCCCGGTATCGCCCGTGTCGGCGACACTCCGGGCGCGTATGTGACCGAAGTCAGCTACCCTGAAGGAAAGGTGGTTTTTGACGCGGCAATCGGTTTTAAGGGCTTTTTCAAAACCGAGAAATTTTTCGGGGAGATCATCTACCGTTCGGAGCGGCTGCCGCTCTATCCCTGAAACGAGCGCGGTCTAAGCTAACTGTTCGTCGTGGTGTACTAATGGTGTACCAAGCGACCAAGCCGCGAACGGCTCGAGTGTTCCCTACGACTGTTATCTATAGCAGGTAGCAGCTGGTCGGCAACGCGCTCCGCTTAAGTTTTACAGAATGGCACGCACATTCTGAGATGCTTTCGGTAGCAGTTTCTTTTGGAAACGCTGCTAAAGGTTGGCCGAATCATAAAGACGCCGTATGAGTCGGCCGGGTCTACGCGCTTAGACTGGAACACCAAGCCAAGTACCCACGTCGATCACCCACGTCAACCAGGGTACTACGCTCGAGCCGCCTAAACGAGCTGAAACCCGAAACTCTGCGCCAGCTCGACAACGTTGGGCACGCTTAAACCCATGACGTTAAAGTAACAACCTCGCACCTCACGTACCAAAGCCGAACCGTAACCCTGAATGGCGTAGCCCCCGGCTTTATCGAGCCCTTCGCCGGTCGCTACGTAACGCTCGACCTCACCGTCTGAAAGCTTGCGAAAACGCACTGCCGTCTGTACGACCCGGTCGGCACGTTTGTCTCCCAAAAGGAGCGTGTGACCGGTAAAGACGGCGTGTGACCGACCTGAGAGGCGGGCGATAAATTCCAGGTTTTCCTCTTTGCTCTTGGGCTTACCCATGATTTCGTCGCGGTAAACGACAACCGTATCAGCAGCGAGCACCATTGCGTCAGGACGGTTTTGTGCGGCGGCCTCGGCTTTAGAGGTGCTGAGGCGGCGTACCAAATCGAACGGGTTGTCTTGGGTAGAGAAACTCTCATCGACGTCGGACGGCGCAACCTCGAAGGTGAGATTGAGTCTGGTGAGCAGCTCGGCGCGGCGCGGGGAGGCGCTCGCCAAAATGAGTCTTGGGGTCGTATTCACAACCCCAGTGTACCGCTCACGCCCAGCAGCGCGTTCGGCTGTAACAGCTAACTGTCCAAGTTGTACAGTTAGGTGCGAACAAACTCTTAAATAAACGGTTCTCGAGGATAACGCAGCAGCTTCCAAACTGCTGGACCTTAGCTTCAAGCCGGACTTACAACCGCCGCCGTTCACAAAGAAGGTGCTTTTGGGTCTGCTCTGAAACCGCAAAACCTAATTGCGTGGCGTCGAGACTTTGAAAATGTGTTCCGCGTACCTTAATAAAGTCGTACGAAAGGTCAGTTGAGCCCGCTGAAAGAGTGCGGGAGATATGGGGCGTAGGAAGGAGAATACAGCTCAGAGACTCTTGCTGCGTTCTACCTTCTCACTTCTCTCGCCTCGCTCAACCGACTTTTAAGGGTGTCTCCATCCATTGGCCGAAGTTTACACCGACCTCTGCAGCAGCCTCGCTGGGCGTTGATAATATCAGCCAGCTGTCTTCGAGAAAGTGGGGCTGCGTAAGCGTAAACCGTATGTCCCAGCGGTCATGTAGGCGTTTAACAGCGCTGACTTCAGCCAAGCGTAAAGGCTTTAAGAAGTTCTTTTTTAGGCTCGAGCCTAGAGACGACCTGCGCGCTAGAGGCGGCCCTCCGCTACCCACGGCGTATACCCGGCTTCGACGAAATAAAGGCCGTGCGGCGGTACGTTCGGCCCCATCCGGCGGCGGTCTTTTGTCGCCAAGCATAAGGGTATCGTCTCAGGGCGCAACTTGCCCTCACCGACCCACAGCAGCGTGCCGACAAGCGCCCGCACCATATTGCGCAAAAAGCCGTCGGCAACAACGTGAAGGGTCAAGTCGGCTCCGTGAACCGCCAAACGGCAGCGGAAAACTGTCCGCACTGTCCCCCGCGTTTCCTGGGTCGCTAGCGCGGCAAAGTCGTGGGTTCCTTCAAAGAACGGAGCAGCAGCCTGCATCGCGCCGACGTCGAGGCGCTGGGACAAGAAGAGGGTTCGAAAGCGCCCCAACGCCGACCCCGCGACGCTGCCCGCACCGCGCAGCGACCGCAAACGGTACTCGTAACGGCGATAACGACAGCCGAACTGCGACTCGAACTCCGGTGGCGCGTCCTCTGCTGCTAAAACGCGCACATCACCGGGAAGTCGCGCGTTAAGCGCAGCGGCGGCTCGGGCGATAGGAACAGCATCTTCGGTCAGGTAATGCGCGGTCATCGCCAGCGCGTGAACCCCCGCGTCGGTACGGCCCGCCGCCATAATCCGGGGAACCGCGCCGGGAATATCGGAGAGGGCCGTTTGCAGTGTTCCTTGAACTGTGCGCTCTCCCGTTTTCGCCTGTACCTGCCACCCATAAAAGCCGGTACCGTCGTACTCGAGCGTAAGTTTAACCTTACGCATGGGAGCCGGGTTTGGGCGCGAGGCGAACCGTCTGCGCCAACCACGGCGTCAGGTAGAGACCGATATAAGCAATAAACACGTAACGAAAAAACCCGCCGAGCGCGCTGCGTTTGACGGCTTCGCTTAAAACGAGGCTCGAGACGTTCAGCGCCACGAACACCAAGACGATACCGATAAACGCGACTAGAAGCCGCGCCCAAAGACCCTTCGGCGGCGTGTAGGGCATCAGCATGGGGGCGCTGCCGAAGGCGGCCAGCGCCCCCATGATCAGGCTGACCTCGAGCCCCGGCGGGGGGAGAACGAGCAGTAGCGCGAGCGGCGTTAAAAGCCCTACCGCCGCGCGCAAACGTCTCGAGATACTTTTTAGGCTCAGCCAAAACGGTTCGGCAAAGGCTGCCGCTGCCGTATAAACCGCGCCGATCACGAGTCCGCCGCCGACATCGACGAGAAAATGCATTCCCAGATAGAGCCTCGAGAATGAAATCAGCGCCACCACGAGAAGCGCCAGAATCCAAAACCAGCGGCGAGCAAGCCACCACGCGGCGTAACCCCAAAACGTGATGCTGAGCTGCGCGTGCCCGCTCGGAAACCCCGGCCCGCTGTCAGGAATCGCCTCAGGGGTACGCGCGACGCCCGGATCGATCAAAAAGGGTCTGTCGGTACCGACGAGTCCTTTAAGGTGAAAGTTGAGATAAAAGCCGACCAGCACGAAAATCCCCAAGCGCTGCCCGAGGCGGGCGTCTACTGCTAGATAGCTGCCGAGCAGCAAGATGATATAGGCTTGCGTCCCGCCCAGCTCGCTCATCAACCGGAAAAAATGATCGAGCGTCGGCGAAGCGAACTGCTGGATAAAGGTTATGGTCTCCATAGCTTCAGCACAGTTTAACAAGCTCGCTGGGCAGAGAATATGTGACGCGCCTGCACGAAGATAGCTCAGACGCCACACAGCTTCTACAATCGTTTTTGCTAACTATTTAGAAGGGACTAGAGCGACTTGAAGGACATACTGCCGACTCCCCTTGCGCGTTTTTGCAGCGATGTTTTGCGAAGCCTCTTCGAGCACCCCTAGCAAACGACGGGCTAATGCCTCGGCTTCTTCAGGGGTGAGGTTAAGTGCCATATCCGAGTAAACGTCGTAAGGCGGCAGAACCGACCAGAACTCAGTTAGGCCGTCTCCATCACCTTGAGTCGCCAAGTTCGTCGTCACCACACCTGTTTGGGTACGATGCAGATACTGACCACCCCAGCCCCGATCACGGTAAGCGCGAGCGAGCGACGTCATAAGGGTCTCCCAAAAAGGTCGAATCTGTGTCTTTAACCGCTGCTCGAGGTCGGCATAAGAGGTGACACCATCGGGGATGAGATACGCGTCGTGAACCGAGCGGTAGTACTTGATCGGTCGCCCCACCCGTTTCTCCTCGTAGGCGACCTCGAGCAGCCCGACCCGCATGAACGTCTTAACCCGGTAGAGCATCGTATTAACCTTGCAACCCACCTCTTCGGCTGCGCAGCTTACAGTACATTCTCGCGCCAAAAACGGTTTGAAGAACACTTTGCTCGTCGCGTCGGTAAGTAGTTTCGCCTGTTCTGGGTCGGTCACGGTCCAAAAATTGCCGTTATGTGCCCTATCTGAATTTACATCTTTCATTTGCAGTAGGATAGCACCGACGCTAGGGTTATGCGATGGTTTAGAGGTTCCGAAGCGCGGCAACGTCACCAGGCAAGTTTGCAAGAGGCGGCCCAGAGAAGACAAGCCCAAAGTGCAACCCAAAATTCGGGCAGGCCAGCAGCCTCACCCTTTACCTTGATTTTTGCCAATCGCAACTTCGCACTGCTCTGGTGGGGCGGGCTCATCTCGATGATCGGGAGCTGGGCCTTACAGATCGGCCTGCCCGTTTATGTCTACCAAACCACCGGCTCTACGCTGGCGACCGGATTGACGTTCATGGTGGGAACCGTACCTCGTATCTTGCTCGGTTCGGTTGCGGGCATCTTCATTGACCGCTGGAATCGGCAACGGACGATGGTTGTCACGAACCTGTTGCTGTTCGCCGGGATTTTACCGCTGGCGCTCGTGCCAACGACCGGTTGGCTCTGGCTCGTCTATGTCGTGGCTTTTGTGCAAGCTGCCGTCAGCCGCTTTTTCGTTCCAGCAGAGAACGCATTTTTACCGACCGTAGTTGAAGAGAAGCAGCTCGCTTCTGCAAATGCGCTCAACGCCCTGAACGATAATCTGGCACGTCTGATCGGGCCAGCGCTGGGGGGCGTCGTGATGGGCGTGGTGGGGTTACAAGGCGTTGTTCTCCTCGACGCCGCGTCTTTTCTTGTTGCGGCTGGCTGCGTGGCACTTGTTCAGCTGAATCCTCTACCAACGGACGAAGTATCACCGTCCCCAGAGTCAGCCGTAGTGCTTGGTGGGTTAAACGGCGTGTGGCAGGAGTGGCTGGCGGGCCTCAGACTCGTTCAGCAAAACCGCGTGGTGAAGCTGCTCTTTATTATCATCGCCATCACCTCCGTGGGTGAGGGGGTAATGTCCGCACTCTTTATCCCTTTTGTCACCGACGTTCTTCAGGGAGAAGCTGTCACGGTGGGCTGGTTGATGTCGGCACAAGCGGTTGGTGGTGTCATCGGCGGTGTATTAATCAGCGGGCTGGCTGAGCGCTTTAAGTCTTACCGACTGCTCGGCTGGGGCGCACTTGGGCTTGGAATCATCGACCTAGCTATTTTTAACTATCCTTTCTTTCTACCTGGCATCATGCTTGCGCTCGTGCTGATTGCCTTGGCTGGTCTTCCAGTATCGGCGCTCCAGGCGGGACTGCTTACCCTCTTCCAAACGAACGTCGAAGACCGCTACCGGGGCCGCGTCTTCGGTGCTTATGGAACGACGATAGCGCTGCTTAACCTAGTTGGTCTGACACTCGCGGCAGTACTCGGCGACCCGCTTGGCGTCGTGCCAGTCATTAACGTGCAGGGGGTGGCGTACGTCGCCGCAGGCTTAATTGGACTCGTATTCTTGCGTCGTCAAATTGTGCTTGCTTCAGAAAGCTTTGAGTGAGTACGGCTGACTTTGAAACTAGACACCTTCGAGCCCTTCAAGTAGGCTGGTGCGCCCTCTTGGAGCCGCCGCCGTGCCAGCATAGAGGGATGAATACACGCACGTCAGAAGCCCTTTTTACCCGCGCCGCCGAACTGATTCCGGGCGGCGTCAACTCGCCGGTTCGCGCCTTCGGGTCGGTCGGCGGTACGCCCCGGTTTATCACCAAGGCAAACGGTGTTACCCTCACCGACGCCGACGGTAACACCTATTTGGACGCGATAGGCTCGTGGGGACCGATGATTTTAGGACACGCGCACCCGGCGGTCGTGGCGGCAGTGCAAAATGCAGCAGCGGACGGTACCTCGTTCGGCGCGCCGACGGGCCGTGAAGTTGCGCTCGCCGAGGAGGTCTTGAAACGCTATCCAGGGTGCGAACGCGTCCGTTTCGTCAACTCGGGCACCGAAGCGACGATGAGCGCCCTGCGGGTGGCGCGGGGCGCAACCGGACGGGATTACATTATCAAGTTTGCCGGGAATTACCACGGGCACGCCGACGGGTTGTTGGTCGCTGCCGGGTCGGGCGCGCTGACGACCGGCGTGCCGTCGTCAGCGGGCGTTCCGGCAGATACGGCGAAGACGACGCTGGTCGCGCAGTACAACGACTTGGACTCGGTGCGGGAGCTGTTTGCCGCCCGGCCGGACGAGATTGCCGGGGTGATCCTCGAGCCCGTCGTCGGCAATATGGGCGTGGTCGAGCCGACCCCTGAGTTTTTGACCGGCCTGCGCGAGCTGACCTGCGGTTACGGGGCGCTACTCATCGCCGACGAAGTTATGACCGGGTTTCGCCTTGCGCGGGGCGGCGCAGTCGAACGCTACGGTATCGACGCCGACCTGGTGTGTTGGGGCAAGATTATCGGCGGCGGCCTGCCGGTCGGGGCGTACGGCGGCAAAGCGCAGTTTATGAACCAGGTCTCCCCGGTCGGCAAGGTCTACCAGGCCGGGACGCTCTCAGGCAATCCGCTGGCGATGGCGGCGGGGCTCGCCACATTTGCGGCGATAGACGCGGTGCCGGATCTATACGAGGTATTAGAAGCAAGGGGGGCGCAGTTAGAAATCGGCCTTAAAACCGCAGCCGAAGCGCACAATGTCCCCGTTACCATCAACCGCGTCGGGTCGATGATCACAGTGTTTTTTACCGACCGGCCCGTAACCGATTTCCAGAGCGCCAGTACAACCGACACTGAGAGGTTTAAGCGGTGGTTTCACGGCCTCTTAAACCGGGGCATCTACTGGCCTGCGAGCGCCTACGAAGCGGCGTTTCTCTCCTACGCCCATACCGAAGACGACATCGACCGGATCGTTCAGGCAGCGACCGAAGCGTTTGCAGACGTGGCGCTCGAGGTCGCCTAGAACCCTCTACGCCGCTTCACCCGCGATAAGTAAGCCGATACGCTGCACCGTCGCCTCATCCCTGCCCAGGACGCCCATCAGCTCTCCGTGAAAGAGCACGGCGATACGGTGCGAGAGCGCCAAAAGTTCGTCCAAATCTTCGGAGATTAACAGCACCGCACTCCCCTTACGGCTCTGCTGAACGAGTTGCTCACGTAAAAACTCGGACGCGCCGATATCGACGCCGCGCGTAGGTTGCGCGGCGATCAGGACCTCCGGGTTGCGTTTAAGTTCACGGGCGAAGATGACCTTTTGCGCGTTGCCGCCCGAGAGGTTTTTCATCGGCGTCGCGGTTGAGGGCGTTTTGACGGCGAACTGTTCGACCAATGTTTGGGCAGTCGTGCGGATGGCGCGGAAGTTCAAAAAACCCCGTATCGCAAAGGGCCGCCGTTCGCTCTCGCGCAGGATAAAGTTTTCGGCGACGGAAAAATCGCGGATCATCCCGTCGCGGTTGCGCTCTTCAGGGATATACGAAAGCCCCTTGGCGACGCGCTGCGCTGCCACCATGTGCGTGACGTCCGTTTCACCGAGCAAGACCTGCCCGCTCGTCACCGGCCTCAATCCGGTGACGACCTCGGCCAGCTCGAGCTGCCCGTTGCCGCTCACCCCCGCGACGCCCATAATCTCCCCGGCCCGAACCGTCAGCGAGACATTTTTAAGAGCAGCCAAGCCCCGGTCGCTCTGCGCCGAGACGTTGTTGAGCTCGAGCTTAGGTCCGCCGAAAACCTGCGGCGGGCGTTCGGGTTGCGGCAGCAGAGGCCGCCCGACCATCATCTGCGCCAACGCCTCTTTACTCGTCTCCGCAGTCGCGGCGCTACCCGCGTTGCGCCCGTCGCGCAAGACCGTCACCCGGTCGGTATGGGCCATCACCTCGCCGAGCTTATGCGAGATAAAGATGATGGCGTGGCCTTCAGCCGCCATATGCCGCAAGACAGTGAAGAATTCATCGACTTCTTGCGGCGTCAAAACAGCGGTCGGTTCGTCTAAAATCAGCAGCGCCGCGCCCCGGTAGAGCGCCTTTAAGATTTCCACGCGCTGCTGCTCTCCGACCGAAAGCTGCCAGACATAAGCGTCCGGGTCGATTTTAAGCCCGTAGTGTTTGGACAGTGCCCCGAGCCGCGCCTTGACCGCGCCCAAATTGGTCAACATACCCCGAGAACTGCGGAGCCCGAGCGCTACGTTTTCAGCGACGGTGAGCGCGTCGGCGAGCATAAAGTGCTGGTGCACCATGCCGATACCGAGCCGCAACGCGTCAGCGGGTGAGGCGATGGTGTGCAGTGTGCCGTCAATCACTATCTCGCCCGCGTCAGGCGTCGAAAGCCCGTAGAGTTGGCGCATCAGGGTTGATTTGCCCGCGCCGTTTTCACCTAAAAGCGCGTGAACCTCACCGCTGCACACGTCGAAATCGAGGTGGTCGTTCGCCAGCACACCGGGAAAGCGTTTAACGACGCCGCGCAGCTCGAGCTTGCCAATTCGCCGATGGCCCGAGGGCAACACGTCACGCGCAGTGGCAGCTCCACTCACAGGTTGGCTCGCATCGGCGCTACTGACCTAAAGGGACGATGCTGCCGCCTTTAATCCCCGCTACGGCGGTGTCGGCAGCGGCGCGCGCGTCGGCGGAGAGGTCGTAGCCGCCGTTATAAACCATCATCAGGCCGCCGTTTTCCAAGGTCGCCGTATAGGTCTTACCGCCCAACGTCCCATTTTTAACGTTCTCCAAAATGTCGCGCAAAATCCCCGTCCAGTCGTAGACCTGACTAACGACGACGATATCGGGAGCCAGCTCGGTCTGGTCGGCCTGCGTCCCGAACCAGGGGATGCTGGCAACCTGCGCCACCCCGATTGGCCCGACGACCATCTGCGAGGTGCCGGTCATCATGTCCGCGCCCGCTTGCAGCTGCGTATTCGCGGCTTCGGTGGCCAGCGCCACATCGCTGAACGAACCGATATAGCTGATATTGACCCGTGCGTCCGGTTTCGTGGCTTTAGCCCCCGCTGTGAACCCGTCGATATAGAGTTTCGCGTCCCCTGCTTCGACCGGGCCGACCACCCCGATCACGTCGTCTCGACTCAGGCTCGCGGCAAGTACCCCGTTGACGTACCCGCCCTGGTCGGCGGCGGGTTCGTAGGCGTAGACGTTACTCATTCCGAAAGTGTCGCTGGCGGTACCCCAGGCGAAACTGACCTCGGGAAAATCCGGGGCGATCTCCTCTAACGACGTGCCGTACTGCGTCCCGTGGGCGATAACCAAATCGTAGCCTTGAGACGCCCAGTCACGGATGGCGGCGGCGGCGTCATCGACCACAAACGCGCCATCAACGTACTCGAACGTAATCAAGCCTTCGTCTTGCAGGGTGGTAAGTGCGCCGAACATACTCTGGCTGAAGGCGAAGTCGTTGACGGCGCTCGGCATCACGACGCCGACGCGGAGCGCGTCTTGGGCAAACGCCGTGCCTACAACGAGAGACAGGGTTAGGGCTGCTGCGAACTTGAGTAAAGCCTTCATGGTGACCTCCAGGTCGTGATACAGGTTTTTTCTTTACTGCGGTATCTTTTGTCGAACCGTCCAAACGTGTCACCCAGGGTAGGCAGCTCGAGCAAACACCAGCACCTTCTCAGCTGCCCCGTTCAAAAGGGACGGTCAGGGCAGCCGGAGCCCTCGCCCGCTGCGACGACAGGATCAGCACTAAAATCGTCAGCACGTAGGGCATCATCACCGCAATGTCCGAGGGGATCGGCAACCCGAGTACCTGCGCCCAGACCTGCAGGGCGTTGACAAAACTGAAAATCAGCGACCCGGCAAGCACCCCGAAGGGCCGCCAGCCGCCGAAATACACGAGCGCGACCGCGATAAACCCTAAACCGTTGGTCAGGTTTTGCTGAAACACATTCAGCAGCGCAATGGAGAGCGACGCGCCCGCCGCGCCCGACAACACCCCGCCAAGCATCAGGGTCTGATACCGCGTCCATGAAACGCGCACACCGAGCGAGTCGGCAGCCGCCGGATTTTCTCCGGCAGCGCGCAGGTTGAGGCCGAAGGTCGTTTTGTTGAGGACGAACCACGCGACCGGAACGAGCAGATACGCCCCGTAGACGAGGACGCTGTGCTGAAAAAAAATCTCGCCGACGACCGGAAGCTCGCTTAAAAAGGGGAGCGGCACCTCTTGAAACCCCCGAACGCTCTGCGCCGTCCCGACGAACTTTTGAAAGAGCAGGTCGCTCAGACCCAGCCCGAACAGGTACACCCCGATACCGCTGATACCTTGCGTCGCTCTGAGCGATACGTTTACAACGCCCAACATGACGCCCATCACGAGGCCGACCAACAGCGCGTTCAGCAGCCCGAGCCACGCGTTGCCGCTCAAGATGACCGTATAGTACGCAGCAAAAGCGCCCAAAAGCATCACCCCGTCCACGCCCAGGTTGAGGACGCCGCTCCGCTGACCGAACATCTCACCGATCGCGGCGTAGAGGTACGGTGTGGCAAGACGAATCGTCGAGGCGAGAATACCGATCAGCACCGTTGTGTCGAAAAGTTCGCTCACGTTAGGCCGTCACCTCCGTAACCTTTACCTTTGCCTCGGCAGCTTGTCTGAGCGCCCTGCGCTGTACCCGTTTTTGCCGCACATAGGTGCTGCTCACGACAAAAATCACGATGAGGCCGTTTAGCGTAGTGATGAGCGCGGCCGGTACCTGCACGGCCCGCTGCATACTGCTCGCACCGACCAGAAGTGCGCCGAAAAAGAACGACGCGGGAACGGTACCGAGCGGGTGAAGCTGACCGAAAAGCGCCGCGACGATGCCGTTAAAACCAGCCGAGCCGGTAAACCCTGATGCCGTGCCGTCCGTGACCATCCGGTGACCCACGCCGTAGACCTGAACGGCTCCGGCAAGGCCGCAGAGTGCGCCGCTCAGGAGCAGCGACCAGACGACCATCCGGGCCGTCTGAATCCCGCCGTAACGCGCCGCAAACCTGTTGAGGCCGACCGAGCGGAGCTGATAGCCGAACGAAGTACGCCAGAGCAGGATATAGACCAAAACAGCCAGCACCAGCGCGATGAACGCGCCCAGATGAAGCTGCGTCGGTACGAACCGAGGCAGGTCGAACGCTCGCGACAACCGGGCCGTCTGCGGAATCGCCGCCGCGCCCATCTGCTCGGCGTCGATGAGGGGGCCACGCAACAAAAAGTTCATGAGCTGTACGGCGATAACGTTCATCATCACGGTACTCAGGATTTCGCTAACGCCGAAACGCGCCTTGAACCAGCCTACCAACCCACCCCAGACCGCACCGCCTACTGCCCCGACGACCAGTGCGAGCGGTACGACGAACCAACCGGGCGCACTCGGCAGGGCCAGGCCGAACGCGGTCGCGGCGAGCGCGCCCATAATCATCTGCCCTTCGCCGCCAATATTGATGACGTTCGCGCGAAAGGCGACACAGATGCCGAGGCCGACTAACAGCAGCGGTGTGGCGCGGACGGCGGTATCGGCGAGGGCGTTCGTGCTGCCGAACGCGCCGCGAAAGAGTGCGGCGTAACCCTCGAGCGGATTCGCCCCCAACAGAGAGAGCATGACCGCGCCCAGCGCCAAAGCCAGACCAGCAGCGATTAGCGGTACAGCAAAGTCCAGCAGGCGCTCGAGCCAGCGGACGTTCATAAGGGTTTGGGGTCGGTCACGCAGACCTCCTCTGCTGCCAAATGTAACCCGCTTTTTGTACGTTTGTAAATGCAAAACAGCTTTAGTCCATTTTAGACATCGTTATTTTGTTCAGAGAACAGAGATGTATTGACCTTGTGCATATCTGAGCCTCTGTAAAGGAGAGTCGGATTTACGCGGCGAACACGCCTGAAGCTAAACTTCGGAGCCGTACCGGGATAAAAACCGAGCAGGCGTCGCGCAGGGGACGCCGCCTGCTATAAGCGGGCGTTTTAATGCTCTATATGCCGCTCCCGCCTCAAGGCGACACCATCGCAGCCATCGCCACCGCCCCCGGCGTCGGGGCCGTGGGTATCGTGCGGCTTTCGGGGCCGGACGCCTACAACGTCGGCGGCAAGTTTTTCAGGCCGAAAAACGGGCGCGCTTTGACGCAGCTCCCGGCAGGCCGGATTGTCTACGGACGCGTTACCGATAAGGCCGAACTCGTCGATGAAAGTTTGTTGTTAACTTTTCGCGCGCCGCACTCGTACACCGGTGAAGACGTTTTAGAGCTTCAGACGCACGGCGGCCCCGCCGTGCTCCGCCGGGTGCTCGAGCTGTGCGTCCGGCACGGCGCACGCCTCGCAGAGCCGGGTGAATTTACGCTGCGCGCGTACCTCTCCGGGCGGCTCGATCTGGTGCAAGCCGAAGCCGTACTCGAGCTTGTCAACGCGCAGAGCGACAGTGCGCGGCGGAGTGCAGCGTTGGGGCTTACGAAAGCGTTGAGCGAGCAGCTGGGGCTTATTCAGAGCGACGTCACGCAGGTTTATGGAGATGTGCAGGCGATGTTCGACTATCCGGACGAAGGCGTACCGGAGGCGGAATTTGCCGAGCCCCTGGGTCGAGCGGTAGGCCGCATCGACAAGCTTTTAGGCACCGCCAAGGCGGGCCGCGTGGCGCAGCGGGGGGCGCGACTGGCGCTGATCGGCAAACCGAACGCGGGCAAATCAAGCCTCTTAAACGCGCTTTTAGGTTACGGACGTTCACTCATCTCCGACGTTCCGGGAACGACGCGCGATTACCTCGAGGCACCCTTGGACGTCCTCGGCGTCCCGGTCACAGCCGTCGATACGGCGGGCATCCGCGAAACCGGCGACGCGGTCGAGGCGAGCGGCGTCGAACTTGCGCGGAGCATCGCTCAAAACGCCGATTTGAGTTTACTGCTGCTAGATACGAGCCGGGAGTTGGACGCCAGCGACCTCACACTTATGAGCGACCTCGACCCGGCGCGGCTCCTGGTGCTGGCGAGCAAAACCGACCTCGAGCCGGTTTGGACGCCCGAAGACCTTCCCGTAGCCGTACTGAACGTTTCGGCAACGACCGGCGCAGGGTTGGACGTACTCCGCACTCAAATCCGGGACAAGCTCATCGGCGACGCCGGACAGAGCGAACTGTGGCTCGGCGGCGAAAGGCAAATAAGTGCGTTGGAAACGGTGCGCGACCACCTGCTCCGTGCCCAGGCTGCACCCGACGACCTCGCCGCCCTCGACCTTGCCGACGCCCTCAAAACGCTCGCCGAACTCACCGGACGCGGCGACGTAGCCGAGGAGACCTTAGAGCACATCTTCAAAAACTTTTGCGTCGGAAAATAACGAGGGAAAGTCAAGCCGGTTTTGTCCCGAGGTATTCACTAAAGCGGAGCAGATAACCGTCCGGGTCTTGCACCAAAAACTCACGGTTGCCGTGCAGCGCGTCGTCTTGGCGATACCAGTTCTCTTCGGGTCGCACAAAAAGAGGATGGTTTGCTGCTGCTAACCGCTCCAATATCGGGTCTAAACGCTCGACCTCAATCTGCAAGTTGATACCGCGACCTAAAGGGGGCTCGAGCCTTCCCGTCTCGCCCCAACCCGCACCTTCTGCGTGTTGGTCGAGCATCAGCTGCGCTTCACCGAGCCCCAGATACGCAAACCGTGTTTCAGGCCGTGAGTAGACAACCTCGAAGCCGAGCAGGTCGGTATAAAACGCTAGACTCTTCTCAATGTCCAACACAGTTAATTCAGGAACGAGCGCCGACCATTTCATCTTTTACCTTGTTCTAAGCCTGATACGCCGCTTCGGTTTCGGCGGCGGCCCGCTGCACCGCTTCGGGAAAGTCTGCGGCAATGTTTTCCAGAACCCGCTGCGCGGTAAAGTGAATCATCTTGAGGAGCGCCCGTCCGCCCCACTTTTCGGGTTCAGGCAAATTTAGGTGAATCGTGATATCGAAGTCGTAGACGACGCGGCTGCCACTTGGAAGGGGTTGTACCTCGGCGCGTCCAGCGACCTCGGCCCAACCAAGACGCGGTTCGGAAAGAGGCAGTGGGCTCAGCTCGGCACCCTTCACAGTCGCTCGTAAGGTGCTCTCAAACGTCAACTCTTGCTGACCAAAGAACGCGGCGTTGACCGGCAACACCGCCCGCACGTGTTTGAGCTTGCCGACCTCGAAAACTTCCATGTCGCGGATAAAGGCGGCGTAGGCGAGGCTACGCGGCACGTCACGGACAAAGGCCACCGCTTCGGCAGGTTTAAGGCCGAGGTCGAAGGTGAAGTGAACCGTGTGCGCGATATCCATAGCTAGACCTAATTAGGGGCGCGGGCGTGCGCCCACCCATTCTACGCGGAGGGTACCCGTTTGGGCCGCCTCCTCGAGTTCGGCGTCCGACGCCGTTTTGAGGCGAGGCAGGTCGGCGAAGAGCGCCGTGCTCCCGGCAAAGCCGACTCGCACCGTCACCGGCCCTTCGTCTCCACTGCGGCCTACACGCCACACCAACTGCGAGGCGAGCACACCCAAGTCTCCGGGCGACACGCCCTGCGCCGCTAAAACCTCACCAAGCTGTTCTTCTAAGTCAGTCATCTCAATTCCTAAAACAGTTATAGTCCGGGCTAGTAGCAGCGCACAACCTCGAGGCTCACAAACGTCAGATAACGTGTTTCCGGCAGCCCCAGCACTTCGGGGTGACACGGCGCGGCTCCCCGCTTGGCGAGCACCCGCACCGTCCGCCCCGCATCTTGAGCCGCCCCGGTCAGCATCTCCAGAAACACCGCCTCGGAGATGAAGTGCGAACAGCTCGTGGTAAAAAGCCGCCCACCGACCGTAAGCAGCTTGAGCGCGTGCAGGTTGAGGTCGCGGTAGCCGGTCAGCGCCGCCGTCACCTGGGCGCGGCCCTTGGCGAACGCCGGTGGATCTAAAACCACTGTATCAAACCGCTCCTCGTCGGCGACGAGACCGCGCAACACGGCGAACGCGTCGCCGCGAACGGTTTTTAAGCTGAGGGCGTTGTCAGCGGCACTTTTTTCCAGCTGCGCCAACGCCGGGGCGCTCGAGTCCACCGCCGTCGTCTCGTCGGCGTGACGCGCCACTTGCAACGCGAAACCGCCGTGATACGAAAACACGTCGAGCGCCCGCCCGTAGGCGAGCCGACCGGCGTAGACGTGGTTTTCACGCTGGTCTAAAAACGCCCCCGTCTTCTGGCCCGTGTAGGGCGCAGCGGCGAGCGTCACGTCGCCTTCGGTAAACGGCACCGTTTCAGGAACCGACCCGGCGAGCACCGTAACCTCTTGCGGAAGTGCCTCGAGCTTTCTTAACGCGCCGTCGTTCCGGGCTAAAATCCCCTGCGGCGCGTAGACAGCGGTAAGCGTGTCGGTGATGATCTCGGTGTAAAGCTCGAGCGCAGCGGCATGTTGCTGCAACACCAACACGTCACCGTACTTGTCCACCGTTAAGCCCGGTAGCCCGTCCGCTTCGCTATGCACGACGCGAAACGCCTCAAACCCTGCCGCCGCCCGCTCTCGGTAGGCGGCGGCTTGCCGGATGCGTTCGGCGATCAGCTCAGGCGTGACGGGCGCGTCGCCGTAGGTCACGAGTCTCAGCGCCAGCTTCGAGTGCGGGTTGTAAAACCCTTCACCGAGCCGCTCGCCGCGAGTGTTGAAAACTGCCGCAAGACCGGGGCCGGTCGTTGCGGCTTTTTTGAGAACGCGCAGGTCGCTGGCAAATACCCACGGATGCCCGGACTCGAGCCGCCGCACCCCCTTTTCACTTACTAAAACCTCTTGAGACGTCACGTCAATCACCGCCGCACCCTAACACGGCCCTACCTCACCTCCGATGAGCTGAGTAGGGGACCGGAACGTCAGCATTAGCTGGTACTGAGAATTTTATGAACAGCCTTTCACCACGCGACTCTGCCCTGCCTCACAGAGTTCATACGCGATAAGCGTCAGACTCATGGGGGTTGGGTAAGGTAAAAATGAGCGCAAAGCGCCAACGGATGAAGGAGTGTACATGAAGATAGGACAGATGGCTCGAGCCGCCGGTATCAGCGGCCTTTTGATCGGTGCGTTAGGTATAGGCGGGTTGGCAGCGGCCCAGAGCGCCGCCGCCCTAACTGAATACGAACAAAATACGATAGACGTGGTGAAGCAGTACGGCGCGAGCGTCGTGTCGGTCAACGTCACTGCGCAGGTTCAAGCGGACGGCGGAACACCCGAAGGGTTGCAAGATTTTCTCGATCAGATTCCCCCACAATTCCGGGATTTTTTGAACCCGCAAACACCTGACGGACCACAGCAACAGCAACAGCTGCCGCCGCAGCAGGGCGCAGGGAGCGGTTTTGTGATCGACGACAGCGGGCGTATGATTACCAACTTTCACGTCGTACAAGATACGCTCAAAGAAAATTCAGTCGAGTACACGGACGGCTCGAGCATCAGCGTCATCTTCCCCGGCAGCGAAACCGAGTTGCCGGTCAACGTCGTCGGCGTAAACACGCTTTACGACATCGCCCTCATCGAACTCAAAAACCCCAAAAACTTGCCCGAAGGTGTTAAACCTATTCCCATTGCCAACTCGGACGAGATTCAGGTCGGTGAAAAAGCCATTGCCATCGGGAACCCTTTCGGCCTCAACAGCACCGTTTCAGCCGGTATCGTGTCGGCGGTCAGCCGCGACGCACCCAGCATCGGACAGGTCGAGGTGCCTTACGTCCAGACCGACGCTGCCATTAACCCCGGCAACTCGGGCGGGCCGCTGCTAAACTCTGCGGGTGAAGTCATCGGGATAAACACGCAAATTCTCGCTGGTGGCGGTCTCGGGGGACAAGTAGGTAACATCGGGATCGGTTTCGCGGTACCCAGCAACTTGCTTCAGCAGAGTCTGACGCAGCTCGAGGAGGGCGGTTTTGTCAGCGTCGAAACGAGACCGCGCTTGGGTTTGAAGGGTCTTTTCGACGTCTCCCAGCTTCCCGAAGAGGTGCGTAACAATCTCAACTTGCCGAAAGAAGGCGTGCTTTTTCAAGAAGTCCAGCAGGGCAGCGCAGCAGAAAAAGCAGGCTTAAAAGGCCCTAACTTTGACGTGATGTATCAGGGGCAGCAGATTCCTGCAGGTGGCGACGTCATCACGGCGGTAGACGGCGAGCTTGTCAAGACTTCGGGTGAGCTGCAAAGCGCTGTTTTGAGCAAAAGCGAAGGCGACACCGTAACCTTGACCATCGTCCGTGGTGGTAAGGAGCAACAGATCGAGGTAACGCTCGCACAGGTTCCGGAGCAGAGCGGGCAAAGTCAGCAGAACCAAGACAACTAAACCCAGCTGAACCTTTGCAGAGGGCGCTAAAGCGCCCTTTTTTATTTTGTACGGGCGTAGAGACGCGTATCGCGCAGTTCGCCGCTCGGGTCTCGAGCGTCATTCCGTAAAATCCCCTCGAGTCCAAAGCCACATGCTTCGGCAACGTGGGCACTTTTCAGGTTGCGTACGTCGCAGCGAATCTCGAGGCGTACCGCGCCCAGCTCCTGCTCAGCCATCTCGCAGAGCGCGACGACCGCTTCACGCATCAAGCCCTGACCGGTATAAGCCGAACGGAGCCAGTAGCCCAGCTCGAGCTTCGGTACGCTCCAGTCGATGTGGTGAAACGACGCGTTGCCGACAAATGCATGGGTTACGCGGTCGAAAAGGTGGTAGCGGAAGCTCTCGCGGGCCGTAAACGCGGCGGTGGCGGCGCGCGTATTCGCCTCACACGCGGCGAGTGAATAGTCAGGCGTCGCCCAGGTCATGTAGCGGCTCAGTTCAGGTAGCGATTCGCGGACGGCGGCGTAGAGTTCAGGAGCGTCTTCAGGGCGCGGCGCGCGGAGCAGCAGGCGGGGTGTTTCGGTAGTTTCCGGTACGGCTTTCGGCAGGTCAGAACGCGACACACAGATAGTTTAACGGAGTTTAGCGACAACCGACGAGCCGTTTTTGACGAACCTGCTAAGCTGAGTTATGGAGGTCGAAAACACCGGACAATCCAAACGCGTCGGCTTGATCCTAAGCGGCGGTGCGGCGCGCGGCTTTGCCCATATCGGTCTCTTGCGCGTCCTCGAGAAGGCCGGAATCCAAGCCGACGTCATCGCCGGAACCTCGATGGGCGCAGTTTTAGGTGCGTTTTACGCGAACGGCTACAGCGCCGAAGAGATTTACGAGATCGCTCGGGGCGTCTCGTGGCGCGACATTATCGATTTTTCGTTCGGCAACGGACTATTTAAGGGCGTCAAACTCCACACTTTTTTGGCCTCACACCTGCCCGCCACGTTTGAAGAACTCCAAAAACCGCTGGTTATTTCGACCACCGACCTCGAGACCGGCGAAGAGGTGTTTATCTTTCGCGGCGACCTGATCACGGCAATTCGGGCCTCGAGCTGTTTTCCCGGCGCGTTTGAACCCGTTGTTTTTAACGGCCGTACCCTCGCCGACGGCGGCATCGTCAACAACATCCCGGTCAACGCCGCCGCCTTTTTGCACGCCGACTTTACGATTGCCGGTGACGCGACGATGGCGCGGCGGGCGTCCTTAGCCGGAACGTCTGAAGAGGGCGGCTGGTGGGAACGGGTGATGAGCCGCTTTCGGCTCGAGCGCCGTAATCCGATGGCGCAGATGATGCTCCGCGCGACCGACATCACCGGGAGCATCCTGACCGAACTGCAGTACAACCTGCACCCCGCCGACCTGCGCGTCCAGTACTCGATGCCGCACCTTAACATCGAGGCGTTCTGGGCGTTTGAAGAGATCGTCGCCATCGGTGAGTGGAGCGCGCTGCACGTCTTTGTCGAAGCCGGACTACTGCCTGAAAGCGCGCTCGAGGAGGCCAAAACCCCCGAACCCGTACGGGCGCTTACCACCGGCAAGTCCGACAAGGCCGCCTTTAAGCTGCTCGCGCCACAGCTCACGCGCAGCCCCGTAGAGAGTGCCTCTGTCTCAGCGCGAAAGGGCGACGTTACGAAGTAGTTACCTCGTACGGAAACCCTCATCAAAAGTGCGCCTAAAGGTGCGCCGTAGGAGTAAACTGCTCTTATGACATCGAACGCCCGCGACGCGCGGAAAAACGACCCCCCAAAATCCGGTTCAGAGCGCTTTTGGCACGAAGTTAGAGGCTACGCTGAAGCCCTGATCGTCGCCTACCTCATCGTGACCTTCGTCTTTACGACCGTCGGCGTCGTCGGCTCGTCGATGCGGCCCAACCTAAATGGTGGTAACGGACAGCTGCCCCAAGCGCTTTTTACCGGCGACCGCGTTTTTATCCCCAAATTCGACACTTGGCTCCGGCGAGCGGGTGTGTTGGGCGAGTACGACCGTGGCGATATCGTAGTCGTGCGCGAACCCGCCAATTCACCGACCTTGCAGGAGAACGGCGGAAGGCCGTCGTTTTTTATCAAACGCGTGATTGCGCGACCCGGCGACCACTTTTATATTCAAGACGGTCAGGTGTACGTCAACGGTACTGCGGTTGACCAGGGTTTTATCGCAGATTCAGGCGAAATTACCCCCGACCCCATCAACTACCCGGTTGTTACCGCACAAAACGGCAAAGTTGCCGGGTTTCAGGGGTTGATCTACGGTACCTATGATCCCAACAACGGCGGCCCCGCACCCATAGATAACGACAAAACGCAGCTTTATTACAGCAGCACCCTCGCTGCGCTCGCGCCTATTCCGGCGAACGCACCTGAAGGTAAACCGTTTTTACACGAGCTGATTATCCCCGAAGGGCGTTACTTTTTAATGGGCGACAACCGCGAGTCGAGCAAGGGCGGCAGTGAAGATTCACGTTACTTCGGCCCGGTCAAGAGTTTATCGATTGCAGGACAGGCGACCGCCGTGATCTGGCCGCCGCGCCGCGCCGGGGAGTGGAACTGGCGGCTCTTAAACCCGCCTGCCGCGTTTGACGAGGTACCGAAGGCGGAGCAGGCCGCAAACTAAACCGTTACGACTTCAGAGGCTCGAGCTGTAGGGGCTCGAGCCTCTTTCATCCCTCAGTCCTCCAATCCCTGCTTCGGTAGCGACGCCCACCCAGGTGTTGCGTCAACACGTTGACGTAAAAGCAGATTGAGCTGCGCTGCGTGGTGCTGAACGTGCCGGGTGTTGTAGAGGGTCAGCTCGAGCAAACTAAAATCTCTATACTCCCCGGCAAAACGCGCCTGCGCCTTTTCGGGTGTCAAACTTTTGATAAAAGTGCGGCTTTGTGTCCAGATAAAGGCAAGATACTCGAGCAGTTCCTCTTTCGAATAAGCCCATTCCGGCAAGCTGCCTTCCGGATCAAACTCCCCTTTGGTAAAAGGTGCAGGGGGCTGAAAATCTGCTTCAGTCGTTTCCGAAAAGTAGTAATCCGTCCAAAACAGCGTGTGATACGTCAGATACCAGAACGCTTGAGGGTGTCTCTCGCTACCCCAAACCTCTTCCGGACAAAAGGCGATAGCGTTCTCGAGCATCTGCAACGAACCACCAAACTGGTTCCATAAAACCTGCTGTAAACTTTCGCCCTCCACAGCTAGCTCCCTCAGAAACATACACTCAACTTGACTTTTGATCGGAGTAGCGTCTAGCTAGGTAGCTGTCGGCTAAACTAGATGCGCCGATAAAGAAACCGCTCCGCTAAAGCATCCATTTTAACAGAAGAGAGGTACAGAAGAGAGGTTCGGATGTCAGAGAAAAATAAAGCAGTCCTAGAAGAGGCTAACGCGGCTATCGCTAAAGGCGACCTTGAAGGTTTCTTGTCGTTCTGCGCTGACGACACAAAATGGACGTATGTCGGCGATAAGACCCTCAAAGGAAAAGAAGCCGTTCGCCAATATATGGCAACGACGAACACAGAGCCGCCAAAGTTTACGGTTACTAACTTAATCGCTGAGGGTGATTTCGTCACGGCACTCGGCGATATAACCATAAAGGACGAAGACGGAAAGGCAGTTCATCACTCATATTGCGACATCTGGCGTTTTTGCGACAGTAAGATGGTCGAATTAAAGGCTTTCGTCATCGAAACCGAGGTCAAGGATGAAACCAACAGCGCGGCGTAAGTAGTCAGGAGCAAGCACAGCTACTGATTATGGACTGTTAAAGATCAGTGGCAAACGCACGAACATAGGCGGCGCGTTTCAATCCGCACAGTTCGCTGAACGCGCGCGGCGAGCGCACGTGTCTCAACGTCTCTAGCACAGCAGAGGGTGTTTCGGTTTGCGGAGCCGCCCAACAAGTTATTGGACGTGAGGGCGAAACAGCGACTTTCTTATCGCGTCGTCTTTTTACCCTTTGCTTGTGTGGCGGCGGTTCGCCCCACGTCAATTCAATCGTTAAGCCGCCTTCAAAGCAGCGCGTGCCCGCTTTTTCATCACGCCGATTTGCGCCGCGTGACCCGCTTCGTGTTCAACGAGGTGAAAGACCATCCAAGCGGGGCTGACCTCGTAGTCTTCGCCTTCCGGACTACGTAGCCTCGACCAATCCGTAAGGGGTATCTCTTTAATGCGCCGCAAAAAAATCGCCCTACTTCTATCCAATCTCGCTAAATGGTCGTCCAGAGAAACACCTATAATAGGCGTAATTCGACCTTCGGAGAACGGTTCAAAAGGAAACTCTTTTTCGGGGAAGCGTTCCGGTTGCTCCAGCGTATCGAAGTGAAGCCAGCCCATCTCTACATTCGCAAGGTGATAGAGCAGGGTACCGATACTGTTTTCGTTGCCCTCCGGTCCGGCCCAATCTACGACCCCTTGGTCTAACCCAGCAACGTAAGCTTTCGTTTTTTTACGGGCTTCTACCATCGCCCAGAGCCAGACGCCAATTTCGGCAGGATAACCTTCTAAGGGTTTAGCGGCTAAAATCTCTCTCATGGGACATATCCTTTTTAGGTAGCCAACCGCCTTTAGCTAAAGGGGCTGACTCGAGACTCTCTTGTCGTCAGATTAGTAGTCTCTGAGAATAGTGCAAGCTTAACTACAAGTACCTTAAATGATTAGGTATTCGAAGTCAAGGTTATTTGCCAGATATAAACGTGAGATTGGGTTTTACCGCTTACAGATGAGCCTGAATGCGTTCGGCTGCAGCGTCCGGCGTCAACGTATCGGTTAAAATACACAAGCTCTCGCGCCCTGCAACCTGACCAAATGGCTCATTAAGCAGCCCTAGCTTTTCCCGCAAACCGGAAACGGTCGTAAGCTTATCGAACGCGCCGCGCGAGGATTGAGTGACGCGGGCCTCGAGCGTCTCCTGCTCACCACTCAGCTGTACCAGGTAGACCTCATCGCCTTGAGACTCTGCCCAGTCGCAAAGGCCCAGGATGTAGGCGTCGCGGTCTCTTGCGTAGACAAAAGTGAGGATGATACCGGAGAGATTTTCAGCTCGAGCGGCGTCCAAACACATCTCACGTAAACGGCGAGTGAGCGTTTTAGATGCCTCCGTACCGTAACCGAACAGCTCACGGCTCAAATCGAGAATCAGATGGTTATGTAACACCCGGAATCCGGTACGGGCCGCTAATGCCTGCGCGACGCTCAATTTACCCACCGCAGGCGGCCCGTAAAGCATGACGAGTTTCACAATACTTTCATCCCGTTAAAGAACCGTCTAAACCGAGCTTCTCGGCGTCCGCCTGCATCGCCGCCAAAACAAACGCTACATGCTCCCATAACTCGACGCCCAACTCGTCAGCTCCGCGTACCACGTCCTCGCGGTTGACGCCGCGCGCAAACGCTCTGTCCTTAAATTTCTTTTTAAGGCTTTTTAGTTCGACGTTCCGCACGTCTTTGTCGGGCCGTACGAGTGTCGCAGCGGTAATCAGGCCAGTCAGTTCGTCACAGGCGTAGAGCGCTTTAGCAAGGGGCGTTTCGCGCGGGACGCCGGTATAGTCGGCGTGGCCCATGATAGCGTCTAATACCTCGTCCGGATAGCCCTGTTCGCGCAAGTAGTGCACGCCCACGTAAGGATGCCCGGTTTCGTCGGGCGTCGGGTGCTGTTCGTAATCGAAGTCGTGTAGTAGCGCCGCGGCGCGCCACAAGGTTTCGTCTGCACCGTATTTGCGGGCGTAAGCAGCGGTCGCCGATTCAACGGCGAGCATGTGTTTGCGCAGGCTTTTGGATTCCGTCCAGCTCTCCATAAGTGTGAGCGCGCCCTCGCGTGTCAGGTCTGGTGAGATCATCTGGCCAGTTTAACAAGCGGCGGCTGAGGTTGGGTTCTTTTGGGCCGGGTACCGACAGGGGGCTTTCTCGAGGTTCCGCGTACCGACCGTGTACTCTAGCAGTATGAGCTTGCACGCTTGCGGCTCGAGGGCACAGGGGCGAAAGGAGTAAGAGATGATTCAGTACGTCAAAGACGTGTCTCAGGCTGCCGGGGCGCTGTTTGTCGCACAAGCCGAGGCGAGCGTCGCGGCCAACGGACGCTTTACCGTGGTGCTGTCCGGCGGTTCGACCCCGATGAAGATGTACGCGCAGCTCGCAGCAGAATACGCCGATGCTCCGTTCTGGAGGCACACCCACGTCTTTTGGGGTGATGAGCGCTTCGTTCCGCACGACCACCCGGACAGCAACTACGGCGCGGCAAAAGAGGCGCTGTTAGATCGGGTCGCGCTGCCACCGGAGAACGTCCACCCGTGGCCCTACGTAGAAGGCGACCCTGAAACCGCCGCGATGGAGCTTGGCGACACCCTGCAAACATTTTTGAGCACCGCGCCGTTCGACCTGACGTTCCTGGGTCTCGGTGACGACGCCCATACCGCAAGCCTTTTTCCCGGAACCGGCGCAGTCTTCGATGAAGGCACGACGACGGTCGTTAAACCGCCTGGTAAAGAGACGCGGCTCAGCATGACGGCAAACACGCTCAGCCGGAGCCGCACCGTTGCCTTTTTGGTTCAGGGTGAGGGAAAAAAAGCCGCCTTAGAACGTACCCTCTCCCCCGATCCTTTACCCAACTATGACAGCACCCCGGCCCGCGCGATCCGCGCGCAGAACGAGGTGCTATGGCTTACCGACGTCGAGCTGACGCTGCCGGAAGCTGCTAAAGAGACCGACTAGCTCGGTGTAGGAACGGTATCCGGCGTCACCGGTGCGGGCGGCGCTGTACCGTTTAGCAGGTCGTCCAACCAGTCTGTGAACAAAACGCCACTCGTCGTCAGGGTGTAAAACTCAGGACGGGTGATAACGCAGTGGTCGGTGCCTGGATCGTCGTTTGTATCTAAGAGTGAGGTGTAGCTCGAGAAATTCACCGGCAACGCTGTCTGGATTTGCCCGAGCGACGCGTTCAGGCCCACAACCCACGCTTGCCTCGCTGCTTGTGACGCCGTTTCGTCGTTTGGATCGAGACCGAGCTGAAGCGTGTAGAAGTAAATCTGAGTCCCGTCGTACTGACTGTTGTACTGCGCCAAAGTCACGTCCGGACGCGCGTCGCCAATGGCGACGTAAGTATCGGCTAAAAACGTTGCCGGTACGCCGCTCCCCAGGTCAACTCCTTTAGGTAGAACCGCGTCAATGTTCCACCGTTGAAGTCCGTCCGTTTCGGTAACGAACGATTCCGGGATGATACCTGCGCCGCAGTCACCGAGTTCGGTTACGTCGGCGTCCGGGTATGCTTCCGCGATTCTTGGGGTGTAGAGCGCCGCACCGTAGGCCCCGGCACTACAACCGGTGACGAAGATAGCTTCCGGCGCTTCAAACTCGGCTTCAACCCAGTCCAATACGGCTGCAACGTTTTTCTGACCGTTGTGATAGATCGTCTTTGGCCCCTCGGACGTGTTGTAGGTCTCTACGCTGTCCCCCAGATGAACGTCGGCGGTGCAGTAACTGACGAAAACGTGATACCAATCTTTAACCGGGTTCCGCGCGTTGTTGTGGTCGTAGAGGCCGACCTCTTTTTGGTCCTGTTTACCTCCTGCGCCCGGCGCGCCGGTTGCGTTAGGCAGATATGGGCCTCCCGTACCGCAGGTGCCGCCATTCCAACATGCACCGCCGCCCTGAAAATCCACCACGAGCTTGTTGACCGTACCGGGCCGCACGTAATAGGTATAGGGCGACCCATCGGCGCAGATCGTATCGCCGCCCGGTGAAAAAGCCGTCCACTGTCCCGCAGGCAGGTTGGGCAGGGCCGGACCACTCGGGCCGGGAAGCGTTGCGGCAGGGCTGGTGCAGGCGATGAGCAGCGTTAAGAGAAACGTCAGGGCAAGAGCGACTGGAATATACTTTCTCACGGAAACCTCCAAAAATATCGTAACGCGGCGCAGCGCGTTGTAAATAGGAGATAAGGCGGTAGTATCGCGCAGAGGCCGCTGCTTTCTTAAAGCGGTAGTCGCACGCCAAACCGCGTCCACACGCCGTTGGTATAACCTAAAGTCCCGCTTAAACTCACCGGCGCGCCGTACCCCAAGACCGAATCGAGCGACACCGTGAGGTCGCCGCCCACATGCAGAGCGCTATCCAGCCACGTGCGGAGCCGGGGCCCCAGCGTCACCCGTTCTAAAGCGTAAAGTCCGTCCCCGAAACGGAGTTTGAGCGGGAAACTACGCGTCCCGCCGACGCTTACCAGCGCAGCAAAGTCGGCGTCGGCTTGAAGCGGGATAGGCCACGCCGGGCGGTATCCGGCCCGGACGCCGACCTCGAGCCGCCCCAACTCCGCGAGCGGCCCCTCTAGCGGTAAGGTGGTGCTGCCGTCAACCCACGCCCCTAGAGACGGCGCGGCTCCCGTGGCGCTTAATACGCCCGTCGCAGCGGCGCGCCAGCCCTCGGTACGGTAGCCCCAAGTATCGGTCTGCTCGAGCGCCGCAGCAGCGTCGGCGCGGGCGTCGAGAACGAAGCCGGAAGCCTGACCCAGGACGTGAACGAGCCCGGCCTCGAGGCCCCAATTCAGCAGCAGGCGGTCTTGTGGTAGCCGCGCACCAACCGAGGTTTTGACCCCCGCGACCGTCTCCTGCGCCGTACCGAGGTGCGGCGTAAGCGGCCACGCGCCGAGCTGCGCGGCGTAACGCACGGGTGGCGGCGTGGCCGAGAGCGCCAGACCGCCACCAAAATCGTAACGTGCAAACCCGTAAAACCCGGACAACGCCGCGCGGCGCGAATCGAACCCGAGGGTCGTCCGGAGGTTGTGCTGCAAGCTGTCGTCTTGGGCGACGAGCGAAAGCTCGAGCGACGCACCCAGGGGTGCCAGGCTGACCCCGGCGTTCGTCGGTAGCCAGCCGTAGGGCCTCAGGCTTGCCAGCGGCCTGTAAGGTTCGGTAGGAAAGATCGAGGGTGAATCCGGTGACGCCGGGGGTTTTTGCTTGACGAGCGCCTGCGTCGGTAGCGTCTCCCCCACAGGCAACCAGGCGAGGTCGTACCCACCGCCACCCAAACGGGCGAACCACGTTCCACCTGGAGCCGCTTCGGGCATAAACGCGCCGCCGACAGTTTGACTCAGGCACTTGATTTGCGTGTCAGCTTCCGTATCCGAAGGCTCTAGCGCGTAAAGTTCAAACGTCTCCCCCGACCGGTCGGAGCGGAACAGGAGCGCGTCTTCTCCCCGCCAGCTCGGGTCCAGGTCTTGCGCCGGGTCACGCGTCAGATACCGGAGCGCACCGTTTTGGAGGAGCGCTAGATCGACCCAACCGCGCCGCCACACGCTCACCGCGACCTGCCCCCGGCGGCTCGTCGCCAACCCGACGACGTGAACGCCCGGTTGACTTTGCAGACGGATAGAGACAGGTTTGTCAGGACAACGCTGCTCGAGCCGCGACCTCACCCCGTCGTCGGTAACGTACAAAATGCAGCCGCCCGGTAGCGGCGCGGGGAGTTTGGCCCGTGCGCCCTCGGTCAGTTGCGTTTCTTCGCCGGTACGCGTGTCGAGCGTAAAGACCTCCGAATAGGTGTGCCCCGGACGCCGCACGGCCCGCGCGTAGAGGAGTGTGTGCGCGTCCGACCACTCGAGGCTCCCCGGTAGCCGTTTCTCCAACAGCACGCGCTGACGACTGAGGGTGCCCCTATCCACCTTTGCCAGCATGATTGCCGCAGGCCAGCCGACCCACGCGAGCTTTGTGGCGTCCGGGCTGAGCGCGGGGGCGCGGGTGTACCACCCGCTTTCAGTTTCGGGTGTTCCGGCGCGTCCGGCTTTTTTGACGCGTTCGGTTCGAGCCTCGGCCTTTGCGAGCACCTCACGCTGCCACGCCGCCCATTCCGCCCTCAGGTCGGTACCGACCGCGAGCCGCCACGACCCTTCAAAGGGACGCAAAAACCCTGCGGCGTTATGGAGTGCCAACGCCCTTTTGATCGCCCCGAAGCCGTGCTGTTTAACTAAATGGGTCGTAAACCCTACGCCGAAAAGGTACTCGGTCTGACCGCCCGGCCACGCCCCATAGGTCGCCAGACTCGCGTCCGTAAGGGACGGCGCGCTTCCGGCAAGCACCGCGCTCTCGACAAGTCCACGGGTCAGCGCGTCGTCACGGCGGCCCCCCGATGTAAACGCCGATTCCGTCCAGACTGCCAACCCCTCGACGAGCCACGCCGGGGGCACATTGGCCACGTTCTCTCCGACTAGACCGAACCGGAGCCCGTCGCCGCGTCCGGTAAGGTAAGAGAACTGCATAATGTGCGTAAGCTCGTGAATCAGCAGCAGCCGCAACTCATCCTCAGCGCGGTAGCCGAGCGAGACCTCGGTAGGAAACAGTAGCCGCAGCCCGACGCTCGAGCGGGGTAAAGGGGACGCTAGCGCGTTGTAAACGTCGCTCGTATCTTCTAACCGCAGCGTGATAGGCGGCGGCGAATAACCGAAGAGCGGGATAAGGTCGTCGAGCGCGCCTTCAGCCGCCGCCGCTACACGTTCGGCGTAAGCGCGTTCGGCAGGGCCGTCAAAGATGACCTTAACGTGTGGGGCGGTAACGACTTGGGCGGCGAAACCGAGCTGAAAGCTCAGCAGCAAAACGGCGTAAAATCTGCGAGGCACCGCTAGAGTATAAGGCGCAGGGAGTTGGTGGCGCGGGACTCGCAACCGGCCTCTTAGCTCGATATGAAATCTGAAGAATCGGCAACCCGACCCGGCTTCGCTCGGCGTTTCTTCTTAAGCCCCGAGAACATGTTCAAGTTAATGATTTCACAACACTCGTGCTCGTGAAAATTTTGTTTTGTGGGTTCGGCCGTAAGTCATTCAGCCCTTCAGGTCGCTTCGCGTTTTCTCTAAAAACTCCCGTCTAACCGTTTCATGCCACCGTTCGCCGAACTCGGCGTCGCCGTCAAATGGGCGGTGGAAAGCTTGACCCTTTATATTGTCGAAACCTTCTGCTGCGCCTTCGCGGTAGACGAGGCAGATAGCTAGAGGCCGAACGCACGGTAGTCATATAAGCGTTTAGGTCGCGCGATTGGCTTTAGAAACAGCCGGTTCATCTGGAAGTGGCTCGAGCCGAGCAGTACAGATTTCAGCACGCAGGATGCGCCGCACTAAGGGTATGCCGAACACGTTCATCAGGCGAGCTTCCTTGTCCGTTTCGGGGGAGCTTCGTCGTCAATAGGGTCGGGCTCCGTCCACCCAACGAGGGTGACAGGCAAAAGCAGTACCAGAGCGGTGGCGATACTGATTAGGGCGGCTACCGATACGCTAGTAAGCCAGTGTGAAGTGTTTGCGACGAGGAAGGTTACGATGATCAACCCCGTCAAGATGCGGTAAGACGAGCGAAAGGTGAGGTTTTGCAAACGCTGCTGCCGTTCGTCGAGCTTTTCACTGGGCATCACCATAATACCCGCCGTCGATAAGAAAAGCAGGATTATGAAGACTATTGCCAAAATAAATCCACCATAGAACCCAGGGTCGAACCGGGTCGTACTCAAGATGCCGCCGAGGAGCACAAGGCTGTAAAAAAACACGATGAGTAGACGGCGGTGGAAGCGTTTTGCCGGAGTATTCAGCGATGTTTTGAGTTTCATGTCTCTCCTTTGGGTCTATGAGGGTAAAAGAATGTGTAAAAGGAAGCGGTTTACGCGGCTTGCCTTGCCTTTTGTAATTCGTAGAGCGCTTCGCTCAAGGGTTTTAGGGGCTTGGTCGAAAAGATGACCTCAATCGGCAATCCAAAGAATTCGCTGAGTTTGAAAGCCAGCTCGAGGCTCGGGTTGTAGTCGCCGCGCTCTAAGTAGCCCACCGTCTGATAGTTCACCCCGACCGCGTCCGCCAACTCCTGCCGCGACAATCCCCGCTCTGCTCGCAAAACGGAAAGCCGATTGTAGATCGTAAATTTGCTTTCGGGCATCCGACCTCCCTTACTTCTCAAACGCATTGTTGTATAGATACAACATTTTGTCAAGGTTTTTAATTTAACGGTTTAATTTAGCGACGACTCGAGGTACATGGTATGAAAGGTGATGCCCGTTTTTATCGTCGATAAACCGCTCGGCCTCACCTCGCACGACGTGGTGGCGCGGGCGCGCCGTCTCCTAAAGACCAAGGCGGTCGGTCACGCCGGGACGCTCGACCCGCTGGCGACCGGCGTGTTGGTCGTCCTGAGCGACGACGCGACCAAGCTCTCCCCTTTTTTAACGGCGTCGGCAAAACGTTACCTCGCGTGGGTCTCGTTCGGAGCCGGAACCCCAACGCTCGACGCCGAAGGGCCGGTAGATAAAACGGCGGACACGTCGGGGGTGACAGCCGAGGCAGTTCAGGTTGCGCTACCACCATTTTTAGCGCTGACCGAGCAGCTGCCGCCACAGTATTCGGCGATCAAAAAAGGGGGGGTCAAAGGCTACGAGGCGGCGCGCAAGGGTGAGGCGCTGAAGTTGGAGCCTCGCCCTGCCGGGTACAAAGCGATTGAGTTGCTGGACTTTGCGTCTGGTAGAGATGAATTAAAGACGCCGCTCGAGCATCCCCAACTCCCCCCGACGCTCGGAGACTTTCCAACTGCGCTTTTTGACGTAAGCGTCCAGGCAGGTACCTACCTGCGGGCGTTTGCTCGAGATTTAGGTGCAGCTCTGGGCGTTCCCACACACCTTTCGGGCCTGGTGCGGACTCAATCGGGAAATTTCGGTCTGGGACAAGCGGTTTCTTTGGATGCACTTTCCGGTACGCCCGGTTTGGGCCTCGCTGACGCATTGCCGTATCCGCTGCTCGAGCTGAGTGACGTTCAGGTCACCGGGGTTAAGCAGGGGCAGCGGCTGCCGTCCGAAGCGCTGACAGACGGTCGTCTCGGCTTGGTCGATGCCGCGCAGCAGCTTGTAGCCGTTGCCGAGGTGACGGCAGGTCGGATGAAGTTTCTCCGCGTCTGGTGTTGACTCGGCAGCAGTCAAGGGTTGCAACCTCCAACCGCTTCGGGCACGTTTGGGATTCTCGAGTTAAACCCTGCCTGAACCCTGTTTGGACGCTGATTCGCTGAGACATTTTTTGCGGTAAACTGTGTATAGCGAGGTGAAGAGTATGAATATTGGCGTTCCCAAAGAGGTCAAAACGCACGAGTACCGGGTCGCAGCGACCCCCGGTACGGTTCACGGGCTCGTCGCGCACGGCCACACGGTCGCTATTGAAACAGGTGCAGGGGTCGGGAGCGGTTTTTCGGATGATGAATACGCCGCGCAGAGCGCGGAGATCGTCGGGAGCGCCGCCGAAGCGTGGGCGCAGCCGATGGTCTTAAAGGTCAAAGAGCCTACGCAGCAAGAATACGGGTTTTTACGTGACGACCTACTGCTATTTACCTACTTACACCTCGCCGCCGACAGACCGCTTACCGAAGCGCTGCTCAAGGCGGGTACTGCCGCCGTCGCCTACGAAACGGTGCAACTTTCTAACGGTTCGCTGCCGCTTTTAACTCCGATGAGTGAGGTCGCCGGGCGGATGGCGACGCAGGTCGGGGCACACTATTTAGGTAAGTTTTTGGGCGGACGCGGCCTCCTCTTGGGTGGTGTACCGGGCGTCCAGGCCGGTGAGGTCGTCGTATTGGGCGGCGGCGTCGTCGGGACGAACGCAGCCAAAATTGCCGTCGGGCTCGGCGCACGGGTCACGATTTTGGACGTGAGCCACGCACGGCTGCAGTACCTCGACGACGTTTTCGGGAGCAGCCTGCAAACGCTGGCGAGTACGCCTGCCAACATCGCCGAGATGGTTGCGCGCGCCGACCTGCTCGTCGGGGCGGTGCTGATTCCGGGTGCGCGCGCGCCACATCTGGTAACGCGTGAGATGATCTCTACGATGAAACCGGGCAGCGTGATCGTCGATGTGGCCGTTGATCAAGGCGGCTGCATCGAAACGATTCACCCGACCACCCACGACGACCCGACGTTCATGGTTGACGGTGTGGTGCATTACGGCGTCGCCAATATGCCGGGAGCCGTTCCGAATACGAGCACGACGGCCCTGTCGAATCAAACGCTGAAGTACGCCCTCGCACTCGCCGAACACGGTACCAAGGCGTTAGAGCGCGACCCGGCGCTACTTTTGGGGCTCAATACCTATAAAGGGCAGCTGACCTACCGGGCGGTGGGCGACGCGTTCGGGCTCGAGGCCGTGCCGCCGAGCGTGGCGCTCGGTGAACCCGTTAAGTTGGCAGGTCAGGGCAGCTTCGTTTAGCTATTCGCCCAGGCGGGGCGCTTCGGGAGGTAGCGTGAGCGCCCCCTCGATCTTGAGCCCGACGCCCGTCAGCTCTCGCCGGAGCGCCTCACGGATCAGCAGCGCGAGCAGATGTGCCGCTGCCCGGTACGAGAGCCCGCCGGGGTGAATATTCGACACGCAGTTGCGTTCCGAGTCGCGGCGTCCGGGTCGCGGCGCAAACGTCAGGTACGCGCCTAAGCTCTCCGGGGTGCTGAGGCCGGGGCGTTCACCGATTAAAATCAGGCTCATTTTTGCGCCGAGTGCGTCACCGATAGTGTCCGCGAGGGCGACTCTGGCTCCTTGTGCGAGTACGGGAGGGGCTAACGTATAGGGCTCGAGCAGCGGCTCCAAAACCTCGAGCAGCGGCCCGGCGTGCCGGTTCACCGCGACCGCCGAAAGCCCGTCGGCGACGACGATAGCGAGGTCAAACGTGCCGCGTTTGAGGTGTAGCGACGTTTCATCCTCCGGCGTAAGCAAGCGGCCCAAGTCGGGGCGGGTCAGGTAGGTTTCTCGAGACTCGGCCTGAGACCGAACCCTCAGCACTTCTTTACCTTGCGACAACGCTTGTGCTAAGCGCGTCTCGTCGAGCACCGTATATACCGCGTCTTTGGCCCTAGCGTGAGCCAGCTCGAACGCCAACACCTCGTGCGTCGGTAAGCTACTCCCGGCGCGTCCCAGAGCGATACGGGCCGCAGTCAGGCTTCTAAGATGTTCCCAGGGCGTCCGGGTGACAGGCATCCTAGACGCCCGCAAGCGTTAACAGCCGCTGCGCCGCCTTAGGCGAGGCGAGCGTCCGCCCTTGCACAATACCGAAACGCTCCAACCACACTTCAAATTCCGGCGCAGGCCGTAGCCCCAGGAGGTTACGCACATACCACGCGTCGTGATATGAGGTGCTCTGATAGTTGAGCAGAGCGTTGTCGCATTTTTATGGATATTTTGTGGGTATGCAAAACGTTGTCTCTGTCGGTGCTTTTCTAGGTTTTCTCGGCTTCGTCGTCTACTGCTGTTTTTTCGTCCATATCCATACCCGTCTCACTACCCAGACTCGAAAGCACGAGCGTTGCGCCCATGTAGTCCTCTTGGTTGAGCAACGTGTACACCTCCAAGGCGACGGTAGTCCGGCTGTGTCCGATGCGTTTTGAAACGAGCTTCGGACTGTACACTCCTTCGCGCATAAGCTGGGCGGTAAAATGCGTGACACTCGACTTGCGCATCTCGTGCATCGTACTGGGAGTAAGCCCTAACTTTTCTATCAGCGCGTCTTTGGCCCGGTAGAGGTTACGGATACCGACAGGCTTACCGTTGAGACTCGGGAACATCAGCGTGTTGGGGGTGTAGCCTTTGCGCTCCGCGAACCGGTCGACCCGCGCCATGTGCGCCTGTAGCACCCTGGCGAGCTGGTCGGTGATCGGCACGTCACGGGCGCTTGTGGGCGTCTTCGGTGAGTCGTGGTGGTATTTGCCGCCGTAGTCGATGAGCTGCTCGGTGATCTGTAGGTAGTGCTGCGGGCGACCCTTGACGGTCGTCTGTTTTAGCGCGCCCCTACCCAGCCCTATCAACTCACCCCGGCGTAGCCCAGTCTCGAGTGCGGTGTAAAAAAGCGGATACATGATGCTGCGCCACGAGGCGGCGTACTGCGCTTGGGAAAGAGCCAGAAACGCCTTGACCTGAGCCAACGTCCAGAGCGGGTTGACCTTGCGCTTACTACCGGGCGGACGTTTGATGTTATCTACGTCGTCGCGTAAGACGAGCGCGACGCGGCCCGCTGCGATCTCGGCGCGGTAGCGTTTGGTCGCAAAGGTCAGCAGGGCTTTTAAGAGGATGGTGCAACGCTCGGCGCTCCGCCACTTGCCTTCGGAGGTCAACGCGTGTTGGACCCGCTGCACCTCTGGGAGGGTGAGCTGCGCGAGCGGCGTCTCCCCTATCGCGGGTTGAATGTGGCGTTTGAACATCCCCATATCGTCGAAAATCGTTTTGGCCTTGTTACCCTTTACGCTGCGCTTGTGCTGGATAAATTCAGCGTAGAGCTGCGTGACGGTGATCGTCTCGGCCTGGGGTACAAGCAGCTCGAGCGCTTCGATCTTCGCGTACAGGCTTTGGGTCGCTGCTTGTTTCGTCGCGCCGTAGCCGGTGACAGGCTTGCTCGAGCCGTCCGGCAGGTGCGCCGTCCCTCGGTCGCGATATTTCGTCTTGGGGGACTGTGACTGGGGCCAGGGCTTCGCGGTGCTTTTTAGGGCTCGAGGCATGTCAAGCTTTACTCGGCGTCAAGTTCTTGCGACCCGTCGAAGTTTTCAGCCCCTTCAGGACTCTCGACGACCGAGATCGCAAAGATGCCGTTAGGCGTGTCGCACTCGACTTGAACCAGGTCGTTGGCCTCAATACCGTCGGGCAACCATTCAGGTGGGACGTCGAAGGTCGTGAAGTCGCCGAGGCGCTCCAAAGTCGCAATCTCACTACGCTTCTTGGTAAAGGTGCCGGTGTAACGGTAAGCAATGATGGATTGTTCGGCCATGTAAGACTCCTCAGATGTAAAGAGTGCGTAACGGCTTATGGTCGCCAGCTAAGTCGTCAATTTTGGATTTGCAGAATGTCAGTAGTTACTCAGGGGTCGGTAGCTACTTTCGACCCAGCACAAGGTAAATGATAAAGTCTTTGAAAGTGGGCCTTATGACGTTTGGGTTCTTCTCCCACATAGTTTCGTACGAAACTTTCCCCCTAGCCCAGTCGTTGACTGCTTGCTCAAACTCACGTTGCTGTTTGTCTTTTTTAACAACGACTCCTAAAGAACGAGACGGCTTACCAGTGTTGCTGTTTGCTTTTGGTTTAGTGGCGACTTCTGGCATGAGCTCCCTTCCTGCTATCTAGACGAGGTTGTGGCTTCTGGTGCTTTAGGGTAATCGACTTCCAAAGATACGAGGTGTACGAAAGGCATCAATTTGGGTAAGAGCTCGGCTGCTATGAAGGTGTTGGATTTGAAATAGTTTACCTGATCGCTGTCGATGTTAACGACCCCGTTGACATACCGTTGCGGCAAGGCAACCCTTACCGGTATCGACACTATAGACCGGTTCCGGTTCAGGTGTAGGCATCGGCGCGTCAGGCTCAGGTGTCGGGTCCGGCATCGGGTCAGGAAAGGGCGGTGCTCCGGGGTCTGGTGTAGGCGGAAAGACAAACGAAAACATAGGCGTTCCTTTCAATCGGGTGCGTCGGTCGTGTCAGGCGATGGGTCTTTCGCAGGTATTCCCGGTTCGACCAATTTATCGCCAGGCAGAGGGTCTTTGGGATCCGCTGGGGCTTCCTCGTCCAACGTTCCAGGCGGATTGTCGTTGTCAGGCAGCTTTTCTGGATCGTCTACCTCAACCGTGATTGGGTCGCCCCACTCCCCCGGTTCCTCTTCAGGTAATGGCAACGGCAGCTCGGGTATATCGTCTACACTGTCTGGCGCGTTTGGAAAGGTGCCGGGTCTGGGTCTCGGGGTGTCATAGGTAAACAGGATCATGGTTTTGCGCTCCTAGACGGGAGAAAGTTGCTCGAGCAGTCGGCGCATACGGTTCATGGTTCATCGAGTGTACTCCAAATAAAATCTTTGCGGGCTCGAGGGGGTCGGGGTCTTCAGGCATGGGGTTTAGCGGTTAAAAAGCCTTTCTATGTTACTTCTAAGCTCATCATTTGCGCCTCTAAGCGAAATTACAGATCTACCATTTTTGGTTTCGCTGAAAGAAATCTCTATTCCCTCAGCACGGACAAGGTTCAGCTCTTCGGTATAAGTTCCTGGCGCAAGTACGGTCTTTATTTTCCGGTAAACAGCGGGAATAGCTAGAGGAGAACTAAATTCAACAAAAAACGATCCTTCTATAGAGGATGACGGTAAAAGGCTATCGGCACACGCAAGTTGGGCTAGAACGGTTTTAATTCCCGTAAGACTGAAGGAGTATGTATAAGCTTCACTTGAGTAATCAAGAACTCTCATTACTACTTTTTGAGATTTTAGAGCTGCCAGTGTAAATATACGCGCCTGTAGTTCCTTCGCAAAAGCTGCCGTACCGGTCGTTGAAAACCCCCAAGACTGGAGGCTTGAGGCATTGTTGCCATCAAAACGATACTGAACAGAAATATCTTGGTCTTTACCCAGGTATTCATCAGGACTGTAAATCACTTCTAGGCGTTGGTCAAAACAACGCCAAACTAGCTGAGGATTTTTATATGAGCTAGCGTCAACTGCGTTCGTCCAAACAGTACTTCGATCACTATCGTTGATCGGATCTAAATTTTCAGTGTAAAAGAAATCGTCAATTTTCGTTTGAGCTAAGGCGTATGTGAATACAGTCAGAAAAGTGACCGCTAGGAGAAATGGGCGAATTGCTTTCATTAAACCTCCCTTTGAGAGTGCGAAACTGTATTCTGTCAAACTCCTAATCACAGAGTGTAGATTAGAGAGCGGAGGTAGGGCGCGGTCACTTGGCTGTGGGCGCTCTACCTCCTACGCTATTATGGACGCATCTCAGCGCCTCGAGAGAAATGACCGCGTTTGCTCAAAATATGGGCTTGCCGTTAGGCGTCACAAGCGGTTTGTACGAACCTATGACAGTTCCGCAAAAACGCGCTCTAGTTTTCGCTGTTATCGGGATAGGAGCGTAAGTCGTTTGGTCTGGGTTAAATGAAGTGAGCCAAGTTCCCTCTTTTCTTTCGTCAAGCGTTTTGATGACACCTATGCCCTCGTCAAGCAAGTAACAGACCACGACCCGACCGCTTTGCTTTTCCAGTTTCGTGTGTACCAAAACCAGCGAGCCGGGTGATATTTCATTTTTCGCTAAAGGTGAGACCATACTATGACCGCTCACACTGAGGCAAAATAAATCATTTGGATTGTAAGAGCCTATGAAATAGCGTGGCACTTCAATAAGCTTCATTTCGTCCGTACTCTGCCCACTTGCGAACAGCCCCCCGGCTACGTCGCCCCAGTAACGGATTGGCACAATGTCTCCCACCGGCTTACTGCCTGGTATTTCTACATCTTTCAAGAGTGCCGTAGGCACCTCTATAGAAGCAGCCTCACTGAATTGATTTGCTGTCCATTCCAGGGCATCTAACAACCAGCCAAACCGATAAGCAGATAAATCAATCGGGTCTTGTCTACCTGTTTCAATAGCCGAAATTGTCCGCTGTGAAATCGCATTTTTTTGGTATGTCGGGTCAAAGGTTCGGTCTGCGATTTGATCGCCGGTTAACCCTAACCAGTTACGGCGCTCTCTGATCGCCTTGGCAAAAATAGGCGACTCAGTAGGTGCCGCTCTAGGCATAACGCGTGGCTGGGTGGCGAGGCTCGGATACAAGACCATTAGTAAACATCTTGCGTTAATACTAGCTACTGTGTCAACTCTGCACAAACTATAAGTATGTATAGTCTTGACACACTTACTAGCAAAACCTTATAATTCTAGCAAGTGTGTAAACCTCGAGCGGTGGTGCAAAGCCACGTGCGATCTTTGAAAATCCAACCTAACGACTTGCGCTAAGGGTCTTTAGCATGGTTTACAGCGTGAGCGACACGTAACATAGCCCACAGTGCGCCCTACGTGGCGGGAGCTGAACGGTTGACGGCGGGAGCTGTCTACCCGTTTTTGGGATTCGTCTGCTCTGCTTTTCTAGTAAGTGTGTTAAAGGAGTATATGTGAAAAGTAAAGAAAAGCTAAGCGTCTTTATCGCCGGAAATCTAAAAAGAGAGGCAAAAGCTCGAGCGGCGCTTGAAGGCGAAAGCATCACAACGATAGTCGAGAGGCTACTTCACTCGTATGTGTGTGAAGCCCAAAAAGAAACCGCTACGGACAAGGTAGCGGCGTGAGAGAGGTTTTAGTGAAACAACCCTTAGCACCAAAAAGTATAGCAAAGACTTTCGAGGGTGTCGAGATTAGAGCGACCCCTGAAGGGCAGATGGTTGTGATCGACGTGCTTAAAGCGCTCGGTTACAAAAACCCTCGTAAGGCTTGGGTAGACATTCAGGGGAGACACCCCGAAGACTTTGTTACCCAAAAGGTAACTTATTCGTTCGGCAAAGGCAGGCCGCCCGAGGTCTTGGACGAGCAAGGGATTTATAAGCTCGCAATGGTAGCTGGTGGCCCTAGGGCCGCAGAGTTCAGAGAGTGGGCAGCTAACCTCATTCAACGTGTACGCGAAGCCGACCCCGCCCTTACCGCCGACCTGATAGACCGGACAGAAAACCCGGTAGACCTCGAGCATTTTGGCGAGCGCATTAAAAGTAAAGTCGGCGTTTTGGCTTTGCAAAGCGAGGCGCGGGAGCGCGGGATGATGCGCCGCTTTGACTACGCGAAGATGAACGACGAAAACAACGTCTTTATCACAGGCAACACCGCAAACGAAATCAAGTCTTTACGTGATACCGAAATCACCCGCGACAGCTTCAGCACTGGCGAGTTGTCGCTACTCAACCTTACCCAGCACGCGCAGGTTACGAATCTCAAGATTAAAGACGCCCAAGGTGCAGGCGAAATCTTAGGTAGTAACCAAGAAGTACGTGACGACCTCCGGGATTTTAGAGATAAATACTTCGGGCCAAAGCGCCGCCCTGCGAATCGGCACGGGCAAGAACCGACTATCACGGTGGACGTATGACCTTAACTAACTCCTAATCTCTCGGCGTTTCCCACTCACCCCTTGCATGGCGGTCTACCACATCGGTAATTGTTGCCAGTTTAATCCGGATAACAATCAGCGTTTCTTGAAAGTCTTGATCTTCAAACACACCAGCTGAATCGTCTTTGAACTGCTGGTACATCAGTTCAGAATCTTCAACGTCACTCATCGTGAGTTGATAGCGCTTTGTTTCTTGAATCGCCCGATAGTTCGGCAGCGAAAGCCGAATCTCGCGGAGCGTTTCTTTAATGGCTTCAAGCAGACCGCTCCGGGTCATACCTGACGTTTCTACTTCGCTACGGATTCTTTCGACCATATCCAAACTTTCTGACATTTTTACCCTCTCTTTCAAAAAGGAGTTTAACAACATGAACCATAACGACAGCTTGCACCTTTTCACAGCACGCTTTGAACGTGGCGAAATCAGCCTCGAGACTTATCGGGCCGAACTCCAAAAGCTTTGTAGTCTCAGCGACCCCAAAACCCAAGCAACGATCAGGCGGCGTTTAGATGCCCTCAACTAACAACGATCCCCTCCTCACCCTCACCCGCCGCTTTGAACTCGGCCAGCTCGACCTAACCGAGTACCGGGACGCCCTCAGAACGCTCTACGCAGCCCCCTGCGACGCCGGCTTCAGTCGGCGCTGGGGGCGTCATGAACAAACCTGAACTGAAAGTAGAACCCACCTGGAGCCTTGCGCAGATCGCCACGGCATATGAAGTCAGCTACTCGCACCTCCAAATGGAAAGCGCGAGAGGGAACCTTAAGACCGCACGTAAGGGGCGCAAGCTTGTCAGCACGCAGGCCGAGATCACAGCCTGGTGGAACGCTCGTCATGACCGCCAAGCCGACCGTAGGGCCGGACGGGTTGCGCGTCGTGACCAGCAGGGTAAGCCGCCGCGCCCGGTCAAGGCCAAAACGGATTACAAGCCGGACGTAGACGATGACATCGCCGCCGAACTGGGCCTCGAGCGAGTAAAGAACGGCGGTGGGCGGTGAGTCCGCTAAGCCACGACGTTGCCCTGTGCGTCAACCAGAGCTGCCCTAGTGCCTTAAAGTGCTTGCGCTACCTCACGCAAAGACGCGGCCCGACCAACTACGCAAACTTTAGAGTACCGCGGGGTAGGGACAGGTGCGAGAGTTTTATACCGGTTGAGAGTAGAGACGATGGCAAATAGACGTTTCGCCTGCGTCACAAAGGGCGGAACCGTACACGCCGCTTTAATAAACCTCAGAGGTTCTCGCCAAGAAAAAACGGTATGCGGCCTAGCTGCGCCGAACCATCCGCACTCGGATTGGTACGGCACGGCTAGACCTGTCGATTGCAAAAACTGCTTGAAAGCAATTCAACCCTCCGAAACTGAATAGCAAGGAGCCCAAAAATGCAAACTTTAACAGCGCCCACAGAGGGTGCGTCAGTCCGTTTGTCTCGCCTCATGCCTGGCATTATTTACGCCGACCGCAAAACGAGTGAGCTGCTAGCGGTCGTCAGTTGTGACTCGAGACACTTTATCGAGGTCATGCGGGTAGACGGCTTTGTCTCAGAAAAACACGTAAAAGATATTCACGGTGGTTATGAACTCGTTTCTAAAACCGGCCTACGGGCTGTGAGAGAGACGCTAAGCGATCACGCCGGAGAGTTCGCCACGACGTTTGTCCGGTGGAGCGTTGGGCGTCCTGAGTTGCTTAGGGCGGTACAGGCGGTTGCGGGAAAGGTGGCGGCGTAGTGATAAACATTGTCAAGATGATAAAAGAGGCTTCCGGCAAAGAAGACATGCGGGGGAGCCCGACTAAAAAGAACTTCAAAAAGGTCAAGGCTCGAGCTGCGAACAAACGGGCTAAGGTCTCGCGTAAGAAAAACCGAGGGCGCTGAAGTGACAACCCTCCTAATCGCCCTAGCCGCCCTTACCGCTGTAACCGGGATACTCACAGCCCTAATCGTCTGGCTAGCCGTAGAACGGGCACACAGACGGCGTGAGGCCAGGTACAGATTCTTTGAAGAGAGAGAAAACGCAGTAAGCGAGAGAGCCGAGGGTAAACGGCTGGTTAGGGGTAGCGGTGCTTAGACTCAGACGCTTTATTTCGGCCCTCCTCATCTTCGAGGAGACGCTGTGGCAGCTCCAAGACAGCGAGCGGCAGGTGGACGAACTCTTACACCGGACGGTAAAGCTCGAGACTATCAACGCCGAACTCACCGGGCGCTACACGGTCGCGCAGGCGCATATCGGTTGGTTGTCGGATCAGCTGGCGGCGGAGCGAGCCGAGTGTGAGCGGTTGCGCAGTGAAGTGTTTGGACAGCCGAGGGTACCAAGCGACGAACAGCTGGAAGCTGGCTTATGGCCGTGAGTCCCGACTACACTATTCTCGCAAGTTTGTTTCTCTGGTACCTCGGCACGAAACTCGAGCGAGCGGCTATCAAGGCGGGGTGGGTGAGTTGAGTCTTTCGGATTCCTGGTACCTAATCGCCGCTTTCGTCGCGGTGTGCATCGTGGCACTTTGCGTCGGGTCTGACGATGGATAGAACGAAACGCGAGGCCGCGTCTGTGGCGCAGCTTAGACGGTATCAGGCGCGGCTTGCTAGACCGTGGTTGCTCACCCCTGCCGATCTCTGCCGCAAGGATGAGATTCCGGTGCCGAAAGTTTTTAGGAGGAAGCGTGCCAAGTGAACCTGACAGCGCCCTGCGGAGTATCGAGCGGGCAGCACGGCGGCTTGTCTATATGGCGATGTGGCCTAACGACGATATCAGTGAGGCTCGAGCCTTGTCGTCACGCATCACGGCGGCGCTTACAGCTTTAGAGCTAGGAAAACCTGAACGGGTAGAGGATGTTCTAGATGACGCAGCTTAGAAGTTTGGCTAAACCGTTTCATGAAAGCCTGGTAGAAATTAAACCAGGTAAAGGGAATTTGTCATACGTCGCGCATAGCGTAGTTACCGAACGTGCGCTCGCAACACTAGGCCCATTCTCGACCGAGGTCAAAGAAGTTATCTACCGGGACGGCAAAGTGGACGGCGTGCTGCTTACCCTTATCTGCGAGATCGACGGGCGCACCGTGCGCATTACCGAAGCGGGCGAAGGCGACAACCCGACCGCAAAGACAAACGGTGCACTACTTAAAGACGCAATTTCGGATGCGGTGAAACGCTGTTTTATGCGTACCGGGCTAGGACTTAGCCTGTGGTCTGGGAAACTCTACAGCCTTGACCGTGTGCTAGAACGTAACGAAAAACAAACTGAGAAGCCCGTAGACAGCCCGCAACCGTCCGCCGCTACCGGAACACCTGAGAAGGCCGTCGAGACGCCTGAGACGCCCGTCGAGACAGCAGAGAAGGCCGCAGAGAACTTTAGGAACGGCGTCGCTATCAGTGCCGCCGCCGCTACCCGGCTAAAAAAGAAAATTGCAGACTTAGGCGTGCTTTATGTGAATGAAGCAGACCTAATCGAGTCGGCTTTAGGTATCGGCGCGTTAGACGAGTTTGGCGAACTCAACCAGGCGCAGGCCGGTAAGGTTTGGGCGTATGCGGAGAGTGAAGCGGCGAAAGAAGAGACGGTAGAGCAGAAAAAAGCGGCTTGGGAGTCGTGGCGTTCAAAGGATGACCCGGTGTTATGGGCGGTAGACCAAACCGACGATCACGGTACTGAGCTTTTCAAGCACCTCGCGCACGCGCAAAACTCTTTCGATAAAGCTAACCGCGAATACCTGAATAGCCTCGAGGAGGATGCTAGACCAAAACCGGATGATAGCCGGGAACGCAAATGGGAGAACGCTAGGGCACTCTACGCCTACTTCTTTCAAAAGGTTGGGGCCAAAAAACGCGGCGAAGAGTTCGTGCTTCCGGCTGCCGGGTCACAGCGTATCTTTGAAGATATTGACGAACACGACGCCGTACCCTTTGAGCAGCTAGGCGACTATCAGAACGTCCCGCCGGGGCCGCAGGGGACTTAGTGTCCACCGCACAACTTAGCGAACCAAGAGAGCTGTCTTTGCACGGCTCTCTTTCATTTTTAGGCTACAGCGCAGACGCTCAGCTTGGTATCCACGAATGGATAGAAGACGGCGCGGCGCTCGCCACGATGGAAAAGGGCATCCGCTTTGCTATCGGTGACTGGATTGTCTTCGGTGAATCTCGCTACGGCGAAGCGCACGCCCAGGCCATAGACGCGACGGCACTTTCTTACAGCTCGATCAATTCAGCCCGCTGGGTTGCCTCACGCATACCCGAAACCCGCCGCCGTTCAGAGCTTTCTTGGTCGCACCACGAGGCGGTCGCAAGCTTAGTTCCGGCAGAGCAGGACGCACTTTTAGCGCAGGCTATAACTCAAAAGCTAGACCGTGAGCAGACCCGTGAAAGTGTCCGCGCGCGGAAAGGTCTACCGCCGCCGCAGGAGACGGTGACGTTACCTAAAAAACAAATCGACGATCTAAAAGAACTCGCGCGTCACGCCGACCTTGACGCGCAGAAACGGTATGAAAAAAAGTGGGGCGATAAACTCTAAAACTACGTGGTGGACGGCAACTGTGCTATAATTAGTTGTCCCTCACGGGTTGCCGCCCCAGGGACTCTACGCTCAGGAAGGAGCGCAGCATGTCTCATTCTACTGCCACTGAAAAACCGTGTAGCAAGTGCGGTTTAATTAAGCCTTTAGCCGATTTTGTAAACGACAAATCTGGGCCTAACGGGAAAAAGTCTTTTTGCAAAGGGTGTCGCAACGTCCGCACGAGGAAGCCGCCAAATCTTTGGAGCGACCGAGCTTGTAAAAAGTGCGGTGTTAAAAAGCCTCACTCTGATTTTGGTGAGTATTTTTCAAAAGGGTTAGGACCTTATCCACATTCCTCCTGCAAATACTGCCGAGCGAAGCAGGGCGAAGCTTTGAGAGAGGCGAGCAAAGAACAATACGCTAAAACAAAAAAGCGGTGGACGGCAGCAAACCCCGAAAAGGTAAAAGTTAACTACACCGTCGGCAATCACCTCAGACGGGCGCGAAAGCAGCTCGCCGGGGGTTCCTTTATCCACAAAGAGATAGAAGCGCTGTACATACGGCAAGGTGGCAGGTGCCACTGGACTAATAAGCCGCTGAATGGCGTGTTTGTAATTGACCACCGGATACCGCTTGTTGACATACTCCCCACGGATAAATCCGGGGGATTCTGATGCGTCAAGCAGCGACCGCAGGCTGGGCCTGTCTTACGTCGCCTCCGCAAAATGCGCGAATGCCCTCACGCAAAATGTTTAGTGCTG
>JAABUN010000973.1_pt1 | contig 68720 bp, 72 predicted proteins | sample 5559311 | NCBI WGS metagenome assembly JAABUN01 (sample SAMN10711877, study PRJNA513370) | rock metagenome | isolation source: Antarctica rocks | place: Antarctica: Victoria Land, Siegfried Peak sud | reverse complement strand
CCATCAAGCGTTACATCGCCGAACACAACTGCCGCGCCAAACCCTTCGTCTGGACCAAACCCGCTGCCCAGATACTCGACGCCGTCAGCCGCGTGCCTGAACCATCCGTCTGAGTCAGTGCACTAGGTCGACCCCACAAGAGAACCCGCACGCGCTCGACGACATCGGGCACGTAGGGCGAGCCTTTGCCCCGTCGAAACCGCTGCGGTCGGGATGAGAGGGTGGTGAGTGGAAGGTAACCGGGACGATGGCGCATTTTGTAGGAATATAAACTTGACATCGACAGGCCGCAACGCTGTTCGGCCTGGGTGCCTCAACCTGGCAAAGGTGTTCGATTCACCAACCTCGTGATGCTGAGGGGGGCTGCGGAGCAGCCCGTCTCGAAGCACGCGTACGCACGCAGGCGCTCACCCGCCAGTACGGCCGAACCAGACCCCGAACAGCGCAGCCAGTGCGACCAGCGCCAGGAAACCGTTGACCACGATCAGGATGGCAGGTGGGAGCTGCCGGACATCCGGCTCGGGCGCAGCCGTGCCGACGAACGTCTGGCGCCAGATGCCGGCCACAAAGCAGAAGGCGCTGAAGAGGACGAGCACGCTCCCGGTCGCGACGATCACCCAGCCCGGCACGACGCCTTCGAGCAGCTTCTTCGCCCCGATGCCGCTCGCAAGCGCGACGAGGCCCGTCCGGACCCAGGCCGCATAGGTCCGCTCGGCCGCAAAGACAGTGCGGTCGGCCGCGAGCTCCACCGTGCGTTCGGCCGAGCTTTTCGTCTTCTCGGCCGCGACAGCCGTGACGGCGGCCGCCTTCTCCGTCTTGTCGGCGCTCCGCTGAACCTGCCGTTCCGTCTCGCTCGCCATGGGCCCACTCCAGCAGCCGGGGCGAACGCCCGGAAACGTCCACGTCAGCGCTTCTTGCCGAGCTCCGTCGCGATGTCCTTGACCAGGTTGCCGGCTTTCCGGTGGGCCGCGACGAGCTGGTCGCGGGTGATGCCCCAGCGCTTCATCCAGTGCTCGACCGCCTTCCGCTCGGACAGGTCGAGCCGGTCCTTGTCGATGAAGCCGCGCTTGTCCTTCAGCCCCGCCATCGCGGCATCTCCTCCGTCGGCGCGAACGCCCTCACGCGGCCGCGATCGCTTTCTCGATGTCCTTCACGGAATGCCCGGTGAGGTCCTTCGCGATCTCTCCGACCAGCGCCGCGGACAACTTGGCATGGTAGTGCTTGCGCAACTCGCCCAGCGTGCGGGGCGCCGCGATCACCACGAGATGGGCGATCTTGCCGCCGAGGACCTGCCGGTTGAGGAGCGCCGCGGTCCCGGCCGCGAAGCTGTCCTCTTCGACTTGGCTGTCGTCCGGATTAGCGGCGCTCGAATGATGGCGGCCGCCGGAACCCTTGTTGGCGGTCCCGACTTCGGCCGTCGGCACCGGCGTCAGCTTCGGATGGGCCTCGTCGCCCGAATTGCGGAACAGGACGAACTTTTCCCCGTCCGCGACCGCGACCGTCGCGCCTTTGGCAAGCTGCATGGGAATCTCCGAATGAGGTCACCTGTCGAGGATCGACGGACCGAAAACATGGGATGTCGGCGGGACAACGCCGCAATCCCGCGTACGTTCGTCCTGCGGCTCGGGAGGCCTGAACGGCCGCCCTCCAGGCACCCGCCTCACGAGGTCGGGGCGATGCGATAATAGGCGTCGACGCGGCGGCCGTATTCGTCGTCGACGAACGGGTCCTCGCCGGCCCCGTGCCGGGGCGCCTCGGCGAGCTTGTTCTTGTCGATGTCCACCCGGTAACCGCCAAGACGCGTGTCGTAGGTGAGGGCGCGCCAGGGGAGTGGATGGTAGCTCTCGCCAAGACCGAGGAAACCGCCAAACGACATCACCACATAGGCGACCTGCCCCGACACCTTGTCGACCATGAAGTTGTACACCGTGCCGACCGACTCGCCGGCCCGGTCGTACACGGCCGTTCCCTCGACCTTGCTCGAGGCGATCAGGCGACGGGTCTCGTCCGTCGCCACCCCCTCGCCCGACGGATCGAGCTCCATCGAGCCCGGGGCGCGGATCCCCCGCTCATTCGGCAGCTCTGTCGGCATCGCGCTCTCCCTTATCCGTCCCGTCCGAGGGATAACGGGCCGGGCGGCCTGCGGTTCGCGGCCGTCGGGCGGTGCGGCCGAGAGACGATCCTAGGAGCCGATGAACGGGTGACGGCGCGTGAGCGCGCGCTCGAGCGCGAAGGTGTCGGCGAAGATGATGCGAAGACCGCGAACGAGGGTGGCGAGCAACATAGCCGTCTCCTAGTGATGGACCAGCCAATTCGCCGAACGAGGGCGATGGCCGGAAACCCCGGACGCTCCCTCCATTAGACTTGCTCGATAAATATACATCCTTGCTGCACTGCAACATAGGCCCCCGTGCAGGCGGGCCATGCGCCCCCGTCATGTCGCGAGCCGGACCGACGGGAATCGGCCGGAGATCACTCGAGCTTGACGCCCGCATCCCGCACCACCTTGCCCCAGCGCTGCACCTCCGACGAGACGTAGGCGCCGAATTCGGAGCCGGTGATATTCGGCACGTCCGATCCGTTCTTCTCCCAGCCATCCCGGATCGCCGGCGCCTGCAACGCGGTCTGCAACTCCTTCTTCAGCCGGTCGACGATCGGCTGCGGGGTCCCCTTTGGGGCGAACAGCGCATACCAGGTGGCGGCCTCGTAGCCCGGCAGGCCCGCCTCGGCCGCGGTCGGGAGATCGGGGAAGGCCTTGACGCGCTGCGGCGCCGCGACGGCAAGCGCCCGGATGGTGCCGCCGCCGATCTGCGAGGCGGAGCTTCCGAGGCCGTCGAACGCCATGTCGATCTGGCCCGCCATGAGGTCGGTCATGGCAGGTCCCGCGCCGCGATAGGGCACCTGGCGGATGTTCGTCTGGGTCATGAGCCTGAACAGCTCGCCCGCGAGATGGTGCGTCGTCCCGAGGCCGGCATGGCCGTAGGTCATCCCCTGCGTGTTCGCCTTGGCCAGCGCGATCAGCTCGGGGAGAGTCTTCGCCGGAACCTTCGGGTTCACCACAACGACGTGCGGCGGCCGGGCGATCATACCGATCGGGATGAAATCCTTCTCGATGTCGTAAGTCAGGCGCGGATAGATGGAGGGCGCGATGGCGTGGTGGGTCGCGCCGACGAACAGGGTGTAGCCGTCGGGGTCGGCCTTTGCGGCCGCGGCCGCGCCGGCGGTGCCGCCTGCCCCGGCCCGGTTCTCGACCAGCACCCGGACGCCGAGCTGGCCGTCGAGCTGCTGCGCGAGCGGCCGCGCGAAGGCGTCCGTTCCGCCTCCGGCCGCAAAGGGCACGATCAGGGTGATCGAGCGGGTCGGCCATCCCTGAGCGCCAGCCGGTCCGGACGCCATGCCCAAACCCGCGATCGCCACGAGCGCGGCCGCTCCTGCAGCTTTCCACATCACGATGGTATCCTCCCGGTCGCCGCCGTCGGCCTGGTCGGCTCGCCTGGCGTGTTGACGGAAGCCGTAGCCGACCTGGTCGGTTCCGCAAAGGCCACCCGAGTCGAGGGGGAAGCTCGATCTTCGCCGGCTCCTCGTCGGAGCCTCTTCCAGAGGCGGCCCGCCCCGTGCCATGCTGCGGTTCGGGATCAGGCGCGCCGGCGACCGGCCGCGAATGCGAGGGGGAGCGATGTACGCTTTCGAGTACGTGAAGCCGACGACCCTCAAGGAGGCCGTCGCTCTCCTGGCCGAGCATGCGGACGGCAAGGCGCTGTCGGGCGGCCACACGCTGATCCCGGCGATGAAGCTCAGGCTCGCCGGCCCCTCGGCCTTGGTCGACCTGAACGGGCTCGACGAGCTTCGAGGCATCAAGCGGGAAGGCGACAAGCTCGTCATAGGGGCGCTGTCGCGCCACCGCGAGGTCGCCTCGTCGGACGTGGTCAAGGGCGCGATCCCGGTTCTCGCCGCCATGGTCGGCACGATCGGGGATCCGGCGGTCCGCCACCGCGGCACGATCGGGGGGTCGATCGCCAACAACGACCCGTCGGCGGATTACGCCGCCGCCGCCATGGCGCTCGGCGCCACGATCGTGACGAACAAGCGGCAGATCCCGGCGGACGATTTCTTTCAGGGCCTGTTTACCACCGCGCTGGCGGAGGGCGAACTCGTGACCGCGGTCGAATTCCCTATTCCGAAGCGTATGGGCTACGAGAAATTCCGCAATCCGGCCTCGCGCTATGCGCTCTGTGCGGTTTGCGTGGCCGAGACCGCGTTCGGCGAGATCCGGGTCGCGGTGGTCGGAGCCGGCGCGAACGGCGTCTTCCGGGTGGCGGAGTTCGAGGCGGCGCTGAAGGCCGATTTCTCGGCCAAAGCCCTGGAGGGCAAGACGGTGCCGCAGGGCGACATGGCGTCCGATATCCATGCCGACCAGGAATACCGGGCGCATCTCGTCGGCGTCATGGCGCGCCGGGCGGTGGCGGGGGCGAGATAAGCGCCGCTCGTCATCCCGGGCGCGCTGCGGCACGCTGTGACGCTGCGCAGACCCGGGCCGGCGGACACCCGCGACCCTTGGTGACGATCATAGGTTCCGGGTTCGCCTTCGGCGTCCCGGAATGACTCTCCTTTGACGCCCCTCCCCGCTTCGATCGACGACACCCAGACGCTTCTCGACAGCTCCGGCTACGTGGCCGACCGGGCGCTCGCGACCGTGCTGTTTCTCGCCCTCAGGCTCGGACGCCCGCTGTTTCTCGAAGGCGAAGCCGGCGTCGGCAAGACGGAGATCGCCAAGGTTCTGGCCGGCGCGCTCGGCCGCAAGCTCATCCGGCTGCAATGCTACGAAGGCCTCGACGTCGCCTCCGCCGTCTACGAGTGGAACTATGCCGGCCAGATGATGGCGATCCGGCTCGCCGAGGCAGGTGGCGGGGTCGACCGCCCGTCACTGGAAAGCGACCTCTTCTCCGAGCGCTATCTCGTCCGGCGCCCCCTTCTCGACGCCCTCGGGCCGCACGAGGGCGGCCCTCCGATCCTCCTCATCGACGAGCTCGACCGCACCGACGAGGCATTCGAGGCCTACCTCCTGGAGATCCTGTCCGATTTCCAGGTCACGGTGCCGGAGCTCGGCACCATCAAGGCCGCTGCCCCGCCAATCGTGGTGGTGACCTCCAACCGCACGCGCGAGATCCACGACGCCCTGAAGCGCCGCTGCCTTTATCACTGGGTGGGCTATCCGAACGCCGAGCGCGAGCTCGCCATTCTGGCGCGTCGCGTTCCCGGAGCCGGTGAGCGGCTGTCGCGCGAGGTGGTGGGCTTCGTGCAGGCGATCCGGGCGCGCGAGCTGTTCAAGGCGCCGGGCGTCGCCGAAACGCTCGATTGGGCGCAAGCGCTGGTGGAGCTCGATGCGGTCGCCCTCGACCCCTCGCTCGTTTCGGACACGCTTGGGGTGCTCCTGAAGTACCAGGACGACATCCAGCGGATGGGGGGTTCGGAGGTCCGCCGTGTCCTGGACGACGTTCGGGCCGAGATGAGCGCCGCATGAACGGGGAGAGCACGATGACCAGCGAAAAGGCCGCAATCGAGGCGGTGGTGCAGACCTATCTCGACGGATTGTACGAAGGCGACGCCGACAGGCTCGCGACCGCGTTCCACCCGACGAGCGCACTCACCTGGGAGCAGGAGGGCGGGCTGTCGATCCTGCCCCGGGACGAGTGGCTGAAGGCCGTTCGAGAGCGGCCTTCGCCTCGGTCCAAGGGCCTGCCCCGTCAGGACGAGATCCTGCTGATCGACCAGTCGTCGCCGACGGCCGCCTTCGTGAAGCTGAAATGCGCGATCCCGCCGCGCTTCTTCACCGACTATCTCAGCCTCCTGAAGATCGACGGCCGCTGGCAAGTTGCCCAGAAGGTATTCGCGACCCGCGTCGAGGACGGGACGGCCGGCGGTTGAGCGGCCGCCTCGCCGACAACGTCGCGCTCTTTGGCCGCACGTTGCGGGCGGCGGGGCTCCCGGTAGGTCCAGGCGCGGTGATCGACGCGGTCGGGGCCGTCGAGGCGGCCGGCCTCTCGCGGCGCGAGGACCTGTACTGGACGCTTCACAGCGTGTTCGTGACCCGCCACGAGCAAAGCGTCGTGTTCGACGCCGCCTTCCGGCTCTTCTGGCGGCGCCGGGGCTATCTCGAAAAGCTCATCGCCGAGATGTCGCCCATCGCGCCGGGCGAGGCCGCGAAGGAGAGGCCGAAGCCGGGCGAGTCGCGTGTTCTGAACGCCCTGAAGTCGGATCGGCCAACCCCGAAAGAGGAGGTGGTCGAGCGCGAGATCTCCGCGCGCCTCACCGCCTCGGACCGCGACGTGCTGAAGATGCGCGACTTCGCCCAGATGACGGCAGACGAGATCGCGCGGGCGAAGCGCCTCATCGCCGGGCTCGTGCTGCCGGACGATGTGCGCCCGACGCGGAGGTTCGTCGCCGACCGGAGGGGCCGGCGAGTGGATGTCCGCTCGACCTTGCGCAGGTCGCTCAGGAGCGGCGGGGCCGCGATCGAGCTCGCCTTTCGGTCTCGCGCCGTGCGGCCGCCGCCGCTGGTCGCTATCGTCGATGTGTCGGGCTCGATGGCCGAGTATTCGCGACTGTTCCTCCACTTCCTGCACGCGCTGTCGGAGCGCCGGCGGCGAGTGCACGCCTTCGCGTTCGCGACGCGCCTGACCAACATCACTCGCGAGCTGACCCACCGCGATCCGGACGATGCGCTTGCCCGGGCCGGCTCCCGCGTCAAGGACTGGGAGGGAGGAACCCGGATCGCCTCTGCGCTTCGCGACTTCAACCGCGATTGGTCGCGCCGCGTGCTCGGCCAGGGCGCCGTGGTGCTCCTGTTCACCGATGGGCTCGAGCGAGACGTCGGGAGCGACCTCCCCTTCGAGATCGACCGCCTGCACCGCTCATGCGGTCGCCTCGTCTGGCTGAACCCGCTGCTACGCTATCAAGCCTTCCAGGCGCGAGCCGGCGGCATCCGGGCGATCCTGCCGCATGTCGACGAGTTCCGGACGATCCATTCGCTTGCCTCGATGGGTGAACTCGTCCGGGCGCTCGGGCAGCCGGGCGGCGGCACGTCCGATCCCGCGCGCTGGTTGAAGGCGATCGCCTCTTGAGCCTGCTCGTCTACGCAACCGCCGCCCTGGCCGAGATCGCGGGCTGCTTCGCGGCTTGGGCGGTCCTGCGGCTCGGCGCCCCGGCCTGGTGGCTGGTGCCCGGTTTCGCGTCCCTCGCGGCCTTTGCGTATCTCCTGACGCTCGTCGATGCCGCCGGCGCCGGCCGCGCCTTCGCGGCCTATGGCGGCATCTATATCGTGGCTTCGCTCATCTGGCTGAGGTGGGTCGAGGGCTTCGTTCCGGACCGATACGACATCGTGGGCGGCGCGGTCTCGCTCGCCGGAGCCGCGATCATCCTGTTCGGCCCGAGGCCCGGTTAAGCCGGCATCCCATCAATGCGTCAGCGGCGGCCTCAAGCCGCACGTCTCCGTCGAGAGCGTCCAGGAGGTGTTGTTCAGCACCATCACGCATCGCGCCCTCCGACCGCCGTCCGGTGTAGAGAGGCATAGTTCCTGCCCAACCTCGACCGAGCCCGCGGGGCTTCGGCAGGTGCAAGCCGGCTGCTCTGGGGCCCGGCCGCGAAGTCGTTCGGACGGCCAGGTCCGCTCCTCGGCCACCACGGATTCCGCAACCGTCAGAAGGGCGACCAGCGCGAGAGAAAGCAGCCGCAAGCACGACATGGCGTCTCCTCCGCCCCTGGCCTCGATGATCGCGCCAACGGATGTTCTACGCCATCCTCGAGCCAGCCGCTCTCGCGCAGGGGCGGCCCGACGATTATGTACGTCCTCGACGGAAAGCGAACCAGGAGCGGCGCCGTGCTCTCGACCGATCGTGACATCCTTCAGGAAGCGGAGGCCTGGACGCGCGCCGGGCGCCAGGTCGCGCTCGCGACGGTCGTCGAGACCTGGGGGTCCGCGCCCCGTCCGGTCGGCAGCCACCTCGTCATCGACCGGGAGGGCCGCTTTCTGGGGTCCGTGTCCGGCGGCTGCGTCGAGGGCGACGTGCTGACGGAGGCCATCGACGTCATCGAGACCGGCCGCCCGCGCGTGCTGGAATTCGGCGTCGCTGACGAGACCGCGTGGCGGGCCGGCCTGTCCTGCGGCGGCCGCATCAAGGTCTATGTCGAGAAGGTGGCCTGACGTCATGGATCTCGCGCTTCTCTCGACGGTGAACGAGGAGCGGCGGGCGCGTCGAGCCGCCATCGTGGTGACGGATGTTGGGAGCGGGGTGCAGCGTCTGGTGCGGGAGGCGGACGCCCGGGCGGATTCCCTCTCGGTCGATCTCCTCGACCGTTTCCGGACGGGGAAGAGCGGGCTCGTGGAAGCCGAAGGCGGCAGCGTCTTCTACAACGTCCACATGCCGCCCGTGAGGCTGGTGGTGATCGGGGCGGTTCATATCAGCCAAGCGCTCGCCCCGATGGCGAAGGAACTCGGCCTCGATATCTCGATCATCGACCCGCGGACCGCCTTCGCGACAGCCGAGCGATTCCCCGACGTGCCCGTCTTGGCCGAGTGGCCGGACGTCGCTCTGCCGACGCTCGGGGGCTTGGACCGCTACACCGCCCTCGTCTGTCTGACGCACGACCCGAAGATCGACGATCCGGCGCTCATTTCGGCATTGCGGGCCGAGTGCTTCTATCTCGGCGCGCTCGGCTCGCGCCGGACGCACGCTAAGCGCGTCGACCGTCTGGAGGCCGCCGGCTTCCGGGCAGAGGAGATCGCCCGCATCCATGCTCCGATCGGGCTCGATATCGGGGCCGTCACCCCGGCCGAGATCGCCGTGTCGATCCTGGCCGAGCTCGTCGCCACCTTGCGGGGCGACCGGAGACGCGCGGCTTGAGATTCGGCGAGATTCCGGTCGATGACGCGTCCGGCGCCATCGCGGGGCACAGCTTGAGGGCGGGCGGGATCAGCCTGCGTAAGGGAAACCCGATCTCCGCCGAGATGGCCAGCGCCCTGAAGGCGGCCGGGGTCGAGACGGTGGTCGCAGCGCGTCTCGATCCGGACGATGTCGGCGAGGACGAGGCCGCGCTGACGCTGGCCGAAGCGGCAGCCGGGCCGGGCGTGAGGGTCGAGACGCCCTTCACGGGGCGCTCCAACCTCTTCGCCGCAGCGGCCGGCATCCTCCTCGCCCAGCGATCGGAGATCGACGCGGTCAACGCGGTGGACGAGGCGGTGACGATCGCGACGCTCCCGGCCTACAAGCCCGTGGTCGAGGGCGAGATGATCGCCACCGTGAAGATCATCCCGTACGCGGTCTCACGCCCGACGCTGGTCCGTGCGCTCTCCGAAATGGGTGAGGGGCCCGCGATCAGCATCGCGCCCTACGGGCTGAAGCGGGTCGGCGTGATCTCGACCACGACGCCCGCGCTGAAGCCGACGGTGATCGCCAAGACCGTGTCGGCCTTGCGAGCTCGCCTGGACCCGGCCTCCGCCAGCATCGTGGCTGAGGCGACATGCTCGCATGCGCCGGAGCCCCTCACGCGCGAGTTGATCCTCCAAGCCGAGGCGGATCTGGAGGTCATCGTGGTTTTCGGTGCCTCGGCCATCGCGGATCGACGCGACGTCATCCCGGCTGCGATCGAGGCGGCAGGCGGGCATGTCGAGCATTTCGGCATGCCGGTCGATCCGGGCAATCTTCTCCTGCTCGGGTCTCTCGGCGGAAAGCCGGTGATCGGCGCGCCGGGCTGCGCCCGCTCGCCGAAGGAGAACGGCTTCGACTGGATCCTGCAGCGCCTGCTCGCCGGCCTTCCGGTCGCCCGGGCGGACATCACGCGCCTCGGCGTTGGCGGCCTCCTCATGGAGATCGTCTCGCGAGGACAGCCGCGCGAGGGCGGCGAGCCCGGTGAGGAGGGGTGAGCATCGCCGCGATCGTGCTCGCGGCCGGCCGCGGGACGCGCTTCGGCGACGGCCCGAAGATGTTGGCCAGTCTGGACGACAAGCCGCTGGTCCGGCACGCCGTCGAGGCGGCGCTCGCGGGGGGGCTGGACCCCGTGCTCGTCGTCCTCGGGCATCGCGGCGAGGAGATCCGGGATGCGCTTTCCGGATTGGCCGTGAGGATCGTCTGGAACCCGGACTACGCAGACGGGCTGTCGACCTCCTTGAGAGCTGGTTTCGCGGCGCTGCCCCGAGAGTCGGACGCCGCCGTGATTCTGCTCGGCGACATGCCCCGGATCACGCCGGCGCTGATCGGGCAGCTCACGGCGCGCTGGCGCGACGTGGGCCGGCCTTCGGCGGTCGTCCCGACCTTCGCCGGCACCCGCGGCAACCCGGCCCTTCTCTCCCGCGCGCTTGCGCCCGAGATCGCGCTGCTCGAGGGCGATGCGGGAGCGGGAGCGCTGCTCCGGCGAAGACGGGACGTGGTCGAGATGGCCCTGGACGATCCGGCCGTCACGGACGACGTGGATACGGCCGACGCCCTGGCCCGCCTGCGCCCAGGTCAGGCGAGCACGACGCCTTGCAGGATCGCCGAGTAGAACACCGCGCTCGCGACGAGAACGAAGCTGTGCCACACGGCGTTCTGGAAGCGCAACGACTCCCAAAGGTGGAAGACCACGCCGCCGGCGTAGATCAGGGCGCCGACCACGATCAGCGCGAGAGTCGTGCCCGGGAGCGCGACCGCGACGACGTCCCATGCGAGCGCTCCGCTGCCGCCCAGGATCAGGCAGAGCGCGATCGAGAGCCGGTCAAAGCGCCCGGGCAGCACGAGCTTGAGCGCCGCCCCGAACAGCGCCACCGCCCAGACCCCCATGAAGAGCATCGTGGATTTCAGGCCTGGCGGAAGCCGGGTCATGAAAGGCGTGTAGGTGGCCGCGATCAGAAGAAAGATGAAGGCGTGGTCCAGACGGCGCAGCATCCATTTCGTGCGCGAGACCGGCCACATGTTGTAGGCCGCGGACGCGCAGAGGAGTCCGACGAGGCAGAAACCGTACACGACTACGGCCCGAGTCACGGCCGTGCTGGCGTAGAGCGTCGCCAGGATGACCAGCGCGAAGGCGCCCGCGAGGCCGAATGCGAGGCCGATGAGATGGACGACCGCATCGGCGAGGATCTCTGCGCGGTCATACTTCCAGACGACGTGGAGCGGCCGGCCGTCGGCGTCGAACATTCATCGCCTCCGGCTATGCGTGTCTGCGATCCCGACCCAACGCTCACCCAAGGCCGAGGGCACCAAGCCGAGCCGGGAAAAAGACGGTGCGCGTCACTCGGCCGCCATCGGCAGGCGGCTGCCCTGCATCGCGCGCCAAACGACTTCGGGCGTGGCCGGCATCACCACCCGCTCGTGCCCCAAGGCGTCCGTGATGGCGTTGATGACGGCCGGAGGCGCGGCGATCGCGCCCGCCTCCCCGCAACCCTTCATGCCGAGCGGGTTCGAGGGGCAGACGGTGACCGTCATGCCGATCTCGAATTCGGGGAAATCGCCAGCCCGGGGCATCGTGTAATCCATGAAGCTCGCGGTGACGAGTTGCCCGGACGCATCGTAGCGGGCCCCTTCGAGAAGAGCCTGACCGATCCCCTGCGCGACGCCTCCATGGACTTGCCCCTCGACGATCATCGGGTTGATGACGTTGCCAAAGTCATCGACGGCGGTCCAGCGCTCGACCGTGGTCACGCCGGTTTCCGGGTCGATCTCGACCTCGCAGATATGGACGCCGGCCGGGAAGGTGAAGTTGGTGGGGTCCCAGAACGCCCCCTCCTTCAGCCCGGGCTCCAATTCGGACCCGTTGAACTTGTGCGCGACATAGGCTTGCAGCGCCATGTCGCCGAAGGCGAGCGCCTTGTCGGTCCCGGCGACCGCGAACTTGCTGTCCTTGAACTCGATATCGCTCTCGGCGGCCTCCAGCACGTGGGCCGCGACCTTCTTGCCCTTGGCCACCACCTTATCGAGCGCCTTCGAGATCGCCGACCCGCCGACCGCGCCCGACCGCGAGCCGTAGGTGCCCATCCCGAACTGCACCTTGTCCGTGTCGCCGTGCACGATCTTGACCGTGTCGATCGCGACCCCGAGCCGATCCGAGACGAGCTGCGCGAAGGTGGTCTCATGGCCCTGGCCGGTGCTGTTGGAGCCAGTCAGCACCTCGATGTTGCCGGTCGGGTTGACCCGCACCTCCGCCGATTCCCAGAGGCCGACGCCGGCTCCAAGCGAGCCGACGGCCTGAGAGGGCGCGATGCCGCAGGCCTCGATATAGGCCGAGTAGCCGATCCCCCGCCTCTTGCCCGCTGCGCGGCTGCGACGCTTGCGCTCGAGGAGCCCGTCGACGTCCGCCATGGCGAGCGCCTTGGTGAGCGAGGCATCGTAATCGCCGGCGTCATAGTTCATGATGACCGGCGTCTGGTGCGGGAAGCTCGTCACGAAGTTCTTCCGGCGGAACGCGACCGGATCCATCCCGATCTCTCGCGCCGCGACTTCGACTAGGCGCTCGACCACGAAGGTGGCCTCCGGACGGCCCGCTCCGCGGTAGGCGTCGACAGGAGCGGTGTTCGTGTAGACCGCGTCCACCTCGGCATAGATCGCCGGGATGGCGTATTGGCCGGACAGCAGCGTCGCGTAGAGGTAGGTGGGGACCGAGGACGCGAAGGTCGACAGGTAGGCGCCCATATTGGCGATCGTCTTCACGCGAAGCCCTGTGATCTTGCCGTCCGAGTCGGTCGCGAGTTCGGCCTTGGTGACGTGGTCGCGCCCATGCGCGTCGCAGAGGAACGCCTCCGTCCGCTCGGACGCCCACTTGACCGGCCGCTTCAAACGCCGCGCCGCCCACAGGCAGACGACCTCTTCGGCATAGACGAAGATCTTGGAGCCGAAGCCCCCGCCGACATCGGGCGCGACGACGCGCAGCTTGTGCTCGGGCGCGATGCCGACAAAGGCCGACAGAATGAGGCGCGCGACATGCGGGTTTTGGCTCGTCGTATGAAGCGTGAACTGCTCCTCGCCTGGATCGTATTCCCCGATCGCCGCGCGCGGCTCCATCGGGTTCGGGACCAGGCGGTTGTTGACGATCGCGAGCGTGGTGACGTGCGCGGCGCGCGCGAAGGCCGCCTCGGTCGCGGCCTTGTCGCCGAGCTCCCACTCGAAGACGGTATTGCGGGAGACGCCCTCGTGAACCTCGGTCACGGCGGATTGAGCGGTCGCGGTGTCGACCACCGCCGGGAGCAGGTCGTAATCGACCGTGATCAGCTCGGCCGCGTCCTGCGCCTGCCGAAGTGTTTCGGCCACCACGACGGCGACGTGGTCGCCGACATAGCGCACGGTGTCCTTGGCGAGCGCGGGGTGGGCGGAGCCTTTCATCGGGCTGCCGTCCTTGGAATGGATCATCCAGCCGCAGATCAGCCCGCCGACTTCATCCTCGGTCAGATCGTCGCTCGTCGGCACGAACTTCTTGACATCCCGGCCAGTATAGACGGCGACCACGCCCGGCGCCGCCTTCGCGGCCTCCGTGTCGATCGACCGGATACGAGCGTGGGGATGGGGAGAGCGCAAGAAGGAGGCAAAGGCCTCTCCGGGGCGGGTGATGTCGTCGGTGTAGCGGCCGCGGCCCGTAATGAAGCGTTTGTCTTCCAGGCGCTGCACGCGCGCGCCGATTCCCGTTGCCGACATCTTGTTTCCTCCACCGACGCGCTCCCTCTCCCCGGCGGGGAGAGGGGTGGGGTGAGGGGGAGAGCCATCTGGGAGGCTCACGCCCCTCGCCCGGTCGACGCGTCCCGCGTCGCTCGACCTCTCCCCTTGGGAGAGGCTCCCGCGCCTTACTCGGCCGCCTGTCGGACCGGCTCCCCGCCCATCGCTCGGGCGCCGGCGCCGATCGACTTGACGATGTTGTGATAGCCCGTGCACCGGCACAGGTTGCCTTCGAGCTCGTCGCGGATCGTGTGATCGTCGAGGTCGTGGCCGAGGCGCTGCACGACATCGACGGCCGTCATGATCATCCCGGGCGTACAGAAGCCGCATTGAAGGCCGTGATGTTCGCGAAAAGCGGCCTGCATGGGATGCAGCTCGGAGCCGTTCGCCAGCCCCTCGATCGTCAGGACGTCGGCGCCCTCGCATTGCAGCGCCAGGATCGTGCAGGCCTTGATCGCCTGCCCGTCGAGATGCACCACGCAAGCGCCACACTGACTCGTGTCGCAGCCGACATGAGTGCCGGTCAGCCGGAGCGTTTCCCGCAGGTACTGGACGAGGAGCGTGCGGGGATCGATGTCCCCCGACACGGCCTTGCCGTTCACCTTCATCGACACCGCCGCCATCACGCCTCCCCTGCCGACGAGTCGGCCCGAGCCGGGCTGCACATGGCCCGCCCGCTTCGAACTGTTCTCTTTCGAATGTGGACGAGGCGTCGCGAACGGGTCAAGCACCATTCTGGCGTGATCCTCGATCGGCGAAGCCGCAAGGTCACCGACCTGAGCACCGACTAGCTCCCGGGGTCGGCACTCAGTGGGCCATGAAGACCGGGAGGGTCGCGGCGGCGAGCACGTGCGCGGTCGCGCCCCCGAAGATCATCTGCCGCAGGCGGCTCTGCGTATAGGCGCCCTTGACCAGCATGTCCCCGCCCAAAGCCGCCGTCTCGGCCAGGATCGCCTCTCCGTTGCTGCGACGCGAGGCCGGAACATGGACAGCTTCCGCGGCGATCTCGTTCCGCCGCAACGAAAGCGCAAGCTGTTCGCCGCTCGGCCCCTGGACACGCCAGCCCTCCACGGTGAGCACGATGATCCTCTTGGCCCGCCGGAGGAACGGCCCCGCGAAGGCGACCGTCCTGGCCGTCTCGCTCGCCCCGTTCCAGGCGATCACGATGGTGTCGCCCAACACCTTCGGCGGGGTCGGTGGCGCAATCAGGATCGGGCGCCCCGTCTCGAACAAGACAGCCTCCAGCGTCGCCATGGACGGGACAGCCTTGCCGGAGATCGGCCGTCCCAGGATGACGAGGTCGAACACGCGGCTGTGACTCGCCAGGAACGCATCACCGGCGGGCGCCTTCGGGTGCCAGCCGAAGCCGGGCTCCACGGCCCCGGGGCTCGTCTGTGTGAGGCCCTGGGTCTCGACGAAGCGTGTGAAGATGGCGTGGGATTGCCGCCGCGCATCCTCGTCGGCTTTCTCGTCGACGTGCCAGGCCAGCCCACTCACCATATCGATCGGCACGTAATCCGGAATCGCGGGCCTGAGCGCGAAACTCTCGATGTAGCTCTCGAAGCGCCGCTGGACGAGGAGCGCCGTTTCCAGGACGGACGGCATCACCTCGTGCGGCTCGGTCGGAACGAGCAGGTTCCACATCGGCCAGCCCTCCTGTGAGCATCATCTCGAAGCCGGGAAACCGCCCCGCGAAACGAGCGATGCGGAACATACCATCAGGATCGCTCAGGGGTAACCACGGAGATCCTGGTCAGGACTGCACGCCCCAGCGCCGGACGGTGCGGCGTTCGATGACCCTGAAGATCAGGTTCTCGACCACGAGCCCGATGACGATCACCGTGAGAAGCCCGGCGAAGACGGACGGGATGTCGAGCACGTTGCGGTTCTCGAAGATGAACCAGCCGAGGCCGCCCTGCCCGGAGGAGACGCCGAACACGAGTTCGGCCGCGATCAGGGTTCGCCATGCGAAGGCCCAACCGATCTTCAGCCCGGTCAGGATCGACGGAAACGCGGCCGGCACCAGGATCAGAAAGACGTAGGACAGGCCCTTCAGACCGTAATTCTTGCCGACCATCCGGAGCGTCGGAGACACGCCGAGAAATCCGGCATGGGTGTTCAGCGCGACCGCCCACAGAACGGAGTGGATGAGGACGAAGATGAGGCTGCCGGCCCCGAGGCCGAACCAGATCAACGCGAGCGGCAGCAGCGCGATCGCCGGCAGCGGGTTGAACATGGCCGTCAGCGTTTCGAGAAGATCGGTGCCGACCCGGGTCGAGATGGCGAGCACCGTCATGATGGACGCGAGCAGAATCCCGGCCGCATAGCCCATGAAGAGGATGCGGAGCGACGTCCAGGCGCGTCGCGGCAGCGTTCCGTCGACGCTCCGCTCAACGACGGCGCCGAGCGTCTCCGTCAGTGTCGGGAACAGGAGCGGATTGTCGAGCGCCCGGGCGTAGATTTCCCAGATGGCCGCGAGCGCGAGAAGCAGGATCGTCTTTCGAAGGACGGGGCTCGCCCAGAGGCGTTCCACGAGCGGAAGCTGCCGCTCGACCGCCGCAATCTGACGGGCATCCGCCAGCGCCGTTGCGGAATGGATGAGGACGCGAGGCTCACCCATGCGACACGGCCTCCGTCTCGTCCTGGTGCTCGGGCGCCTCTTCGGAGAAGAGGATGTCGTGAATTCGCCGCTCGAGCCGTGAGGCTCCGCCCTCCGTCGATGACGCGGACTCGACGTCCTCCACCTCCGCCTTCACTTGCCCGGGATGCGGCGAGAGAAGGAGGATGCGGCTGCCGATCCGGATGGCCTCCGCGATCGAATGCGTGACGAAGAGAACCGTGAAACGCGTGTCCTCCCAAAGCTGGAGAAGCTCGTCCTGCATGCGGCGACGCGTCAGGGCATCGAGCGCCGCGAAGGGCTCGTCCATGAGAAGGATGTCGGGTTCCATCGCCATGCCGCGCGCGATCGCGACCCGCTGCTTCATGCCGCCGGACAAGGTATGTGGGTAGCTGTCCATCGCACGCGTCAGGTGAACCTTTTCGATGTAGGCCCGCGCCCGCTCGTTCGCCTCCGGGCGCGACAGCCGCCGCGCCACCCGTAGCGGAAACACGACGTTCTCGAAAACGGTCTTCCATGGCAGGAGCTGATCAAACTCCTGGAACACCATCATGCGGTCGGCGCCGGGCTCGACCACCTTCCGGCCCTTGATGCGGATCTCGCCCTCGCTCGGGCTCATGTAGCCGCCAACGGCTTTGAGGAGAGTCGACTTCCCGCAGCCAGACGGACCGAGCAGAACGTAGCGGTCGCTCTGCCCGACGTGGAAGCTGACCCTGCGGGTCGCCGTCACGAGGGTCTGCGGGGTCTTGTAGGTCAACGTCACGCCGTCGACCTCGAGTAGCGCCGCGGTCATGATCGGGCCGTCCGCGTCTCGGCCAGGCCGGAACGATCCGTCTCGCCGACCTCGTCGGCAGCCGCCGGCCGAGTTTCTTCAGGCACGCTGTCCTCCCTCGTCCGTCTCCGCGGATCTGCCGCCATCGTGCCCGAGGTTTCAGCCGGGTGAAAGAGCCACACGCTATCAGTCTCCGTCGCCGTCAGCCGCACCCGTCAAAGAAGGGCCGCGCCGTGGTTAGCCGCTCCTTAAGCGTTCGGCGTCAAGCTTCCTCAGTCGATTCTTCCGAGTGAGTAGCGTTATGCGTTCGTCCGCTGCCGTCGCCACAAACGTCATCCGATTTCCGGGCCCTCGGGCGCCCGCGACAACCGGACGGGAGCAGAAAGGTCTTCTCGACACGGTGTATACGAGCGGCTCCATGGTGGTCGCGGCCGACGATCGGGAGACGAAGTCGCTGGCCTCGCGCCTCCAGGTTTTCGGCTTCCTGAACATCGCGGAAATCGGACCGGATGGTTCGGCGCGACGGCTTCGCGCCTCCGAGGTCTCCACTCTCTCGACGGACCGGCCGTGGCGGCTCTCGCGCCCGTCCTTCGACGACCTGCCGCCGATCGCCGGCTAAGACACCAGAGGCCGAGCGGCCCGCCACTCGCCCCGAGGGACGAGCACCGCTGGATCAGGCCTCTCAGGTCGCAAACAGGTCGGCGTTCGCGTCGCGCAATACGTTTTTTTGCACCTTGCCCATGGTGTTGCGGGGCAGGTCGGGCATGAACACGACCCGCTTGGGAAGCTTGAACTTAGCGAGCCGTTTCTCGAGGGCCGCGATGACGGCCTTCTCGTCCAGCGAGGCGCCCTCCCCGGGCACCACGATCGCGGTCACGCCTTCGCCGAGATCCGGATGAGGAACGCCGATCACGGCGCTCTCGACGACGCCCGGGATCAGGTCGATCTCGGTCTCCACCTCCTTCGGGTAGACGTTGAACCCGCCCGTGATGATCAGGTCCTTGCCGCGCCCGACGATATGAAAATAGCCGCGTCCGTCCACCTTGCCGAGATCGCCGGTGACGAAGAAACCATCTTGTCTGATCTCGGCCTCCGTCTTCTCCGGCATGCGCCAATAGCCCTTGAATACGTTCGGGCCGCGCACTTCGATCATGCCGACCTCCTCACCATCCAGCTCTGCGCCTGACTCCGGATCGGTGACCCTGATTTCCACGTCCGGCAGAGGAAAGCCGACTGTCCCAGCGACCCGCTCGCCATCGAAAGGGTTCGAGGTGTTCATCCCCGTTTCGGTCATGCCGTACCGCTCCAGGATGGCGTGACCTGTCCGTGCCTCCCAGTCCCGGTGCGTTTCGGCAAGGAGCGGCGCTGAGCCTGAGATGAAGACGCGCATATGCGCCGTCGCCTCCCTGGTCAGCCCGGGCTGCGCTAGAAGGCGTGTGTAGAAGGTCGGCACCCCCATCAAGGCGGTCGCGCGGGGAAGAAGCCGCATCACCTCCTCGGCATCGAATTTAGGACAGAACAGCATGGAGGCGTCGGACAGGAAGGTTACGTTCGAGGCCACGAACAGACCATGCGTGTGATAGATCGGCAGAGCGTGAAGCAATACGTCATCTGCCGAGAACTGCCAGACGTCCCGCAAGGCCAACGCATTCGACACGAGGTTGCCGTGCGTCAGCATGGCGCCCTTCGAGCGCCCCGTCGTGCCCGATGTGTACAGGATCGCGGCCAGGTCGTCCGTGTCGACCACCGCGGTCGGAAACGCGTGCGACTGCTTGCTTGCGAGATCCGGCAAGGAGCCTTGACCCTCCCGGTCGAGCGTCTCGACCGCTGCGCGACCGGCAAAGGGGGCGAGCGCGTCCTTCTTCCCCGGATCGCAGACGAGGAGCGCAGGCTCGGCGTCGCGAATGAAGTACTCGACCTCTGCTGCCGTGTAAGCGGTGTTCAGAGGCAGGTAGACGGCCCCCACCCGGAGGGAGGCGAGATACAGGAGCAGCGCCGTTACGGATTTGTCGACCTGGGCGGCGACCCGGTCTCCCGGCCCGACTCCGCGCTCGACGAGGGCGTTGGCGAGGCGACCAGCGCCGAGAATCAGGTCGTCATAGGTGCAGGTTTGGCCGTCGGACGTCTGGATCGCGACCCTCGCCGTGTCGGCGACGGCGTCCGAGAGATGCTGAAACAGGTTTGCGTTCACGTCTCACTCACGAGTTCCCGCGCCGGGGCTGCGTCCGCACGAATAAGCCTCCGGACAGCCTGAGAAGCAATCACGTCGCCCTTCTCGGCGAAGGCTTCGTGATGACGCTCGATCTCGTCAAGATCGTAGCAGTAGTTGACCATCAGCCCGTGGGACTGCCCGAGCCCCTTCGCCGAGACGTCGCCAAGGGAATGCAGCGCCTCGAGCCTCGCGCCGTTGCCAAGGTGAAAGCGGGCGACCGGGTCTCGCGGTCGGCCACCCGGCGCCTTGGCCTTCAAGTAATAGGCGGCGGCAGCCGGAAGCAGCGCGCGCTTCACAGCCTCGGCTGTCCCCGGCTGGGCATGCCAATTCGGCTGGTCCAGGGCCCGCAAGACCGCTCGGACATCGGCGTCGAGGTATCTTGAGTGTTCAAGGCCCCGTTCCTCGTTCAACCACAGAGCGAAGCCAGGCGCCGGAGACAATGTCGCGAACGTCTTAAGGTTCGGCAACTCGCGTTTTAGCTCTTCAGCCACTTGCTTGATCAAGAAGTGGCCGAACGAGACCCCGGCCAGACCTTTCTGGGTGTTGGAAATCGAGTAGAACATCGCGGTCGTGGCGACATGAGCCTGGATGGGTTGCCGTTCGGGATCCAGCAGCGGAGCGATCGCGGTCGACATTCCAGTCGTCAGCGCGACCTCGACGAAGATCAGGGGTTCGTCGACCAGCTGCGGATGAAAGAACGCGTAACAGCGCCGATCGGCAGGTTCCAGGCGGTTACGCAGATCCTGCCACCCATCGATCGCGTGAACTGCCTCGTAGCGGATGATCTTCTCGAGAATGTTTGCGGGCGTCGTCCAGTCGATAGGCCGAAGCACGAGAAAGCCTCTGTTGAACCAGGACGACAAGAGGTGGACGAAGTCTCGGTCCACCTCTTGGAGGTCCGACCGGGTGTCGAGATGGGTCAGAAGCTCTGCCCGCATGCGGACCAGCGCGGCCGTCCCGCCGGGGGCGAGGTTCAGGCGCCGGATCAGTTCTTGACGGCGGGGCTCGGCGGCCTCTTGCACGGCTGCGATCGACTTCGCCGACCCGTCGCGGACGTATTCGGCAACGGCGATGTCGAGCTTCTCGCGGCTAGGACCAAATTTGTCAGCGAGTGCGGTCAGGAAGGCGAGCCGCCCTTCGAGCGATGCCGCCCCGTAGCCATCGAGCAGAGTGCGGGCGAGCGCAACGCCTGACGCTTCGCCCCTGCGGGACAGCAGGGCTTCTCCCATGGCGGCCAGGTCGAAGCCGCGCACGGGCTCGCGCTGGCGTCCCATCAGGGATCGGCCGCGATCACCGAGAGTCTGCATGAGGTCGTTGAAGAAGGACGTCGGCATGACCGCAGAATAGCGCAAAGCTGGCGCGGTGACAGCCCGACGCTGCGATCCAGGTTCGCTATTTGCGCGAACTTTGCGGCCCGAGCCCAGTCAGCTGTCAGAAGCCGGACAGGCGCTGGAACGAGCCGTGTCGACGTGAGTTTCAGAACGGCATGACAAAGCTTGCGGCCTATCGCGCCAAACGGAACTTCTCAGCGACCCCGGAGCCGGAAGGTGCCGCCGGTGAGGAGGGCGGGTCCGCATTCGTCATCCAAAAGCACGACGCCTCCAGGCTTCACTACGACCTCAGGCTCGAGCTCGACGGGGTGATGAAAAGCTGGGCCGTCGCAAAGGGCCCCAGCCTGGTGCCCGGAGAGAAGCGCCTCGCGGTTCACGTCGAGGATCACCCGCTCGCCTACAACACCTTCGAGGGCACCATCCCGAAAGGGCAGTACGGCGGAGGCACCGTATTGTTGTGGGACCGGGGCAGCTGGATTCCGGAGGGCGATCCACATAGGGGCTACGCCAAAGGGCACCTCAATTTCAGCCTCAAGGGCGAGAAGCTGCGCGGCGCGTGGCACCTCGTCCGAATGCGCCAGAGGCCGCAAGAGAAGCAGGAAGCGTGGCTGCTGATCAAATCGGAGGACGACGCGGCGCGTCACCCGAGCGAGGCGGACATTCTCCTTGAGGCGCCGCTCTCTGTGGCGACCGGAAGGGACCTCCCTGAAATCGCCTCTGCCCCTGACGGTGCAGTCTGGAACTCGAACAAGGCCGACGCAGGCGAGGCCGCGGCCGCGAAGGTAGAGCCCCGGAAGAGAGCCTCGCGAACCAAGCCGAAAGCCGAGCAGCCGGCCGATCAAGCACGGGAACCGGGAAGCTCGCCTCCTCCCCTGATCGGCGCGGGGACCGAGGGTGGCGCCCAGGCCGCCATGCCGAAGGCTGTCGAACCCTGTCTCGCCACGCTTGTCTCGACTGTGCCGAAAGGTGACCGCTGGGTTCATGAGATCAAATGGGACGGTTACCGCCTCTTGGCCTTCAAGACGCGCGATGCGGTGCGTTTGGCGACCCGGCGCGGGCATGACTGGACTGCCCGCTTTCCGGCCATAGCCGCAGGCATGGCCGCGCTCCAGGTCGAGACCGCGATCCTCGACGGCGAGGCCGTGATCGAGGACGCGAACGGGATCGCCAACTTCTCTGCCCTCCAGAACGCGCTCTCGGACGAGCACGGCCGGATCGCCCAGGACGCCATCTTGTACGCTTTCGACCTCCTTTACCTCGATGGCTACGATCTCAGAGCGCTCGCGCTTGAGCAGAGGAAAGAACGGCTCGCCGGGATTGTCCCGGGCGGGAGCTCGGGCGCCCTTCGGCTAGGCGAGCACATCGAGGCGGATGGCGAGGCTATGGTCCGGAGCGCCTGCCGCCTCGGCCTGGAAGGCGTAATCTCGAAGCGTCGCGATAAGCCTTATCGCTCTGGACGTAGCGAGGACTGGGTCAAAACCAAGTGCACGGAGCGACAAGAATTCGTGATCGCCGGCTTTGTGCCCTCGACTGCAAGCCGCCACGCGGTTGGCTCCCTCGTGGCCGCCTATCACGACACGGGTGGATTGCGGCTCGCCGGACGGGTCGGGACTGGTTTCACCGCCGATTCCGCGCGTGCGCTCTGGAAGAAGCTCCGCGAGGCCAGGCGCCCAGGCACGGCGCTGGCCGCGAAGCCCACCGCCGAGGAACGTCGCGGCGTGGTGTGGACCGAACCGACCTTCGTCGCCGAGATCGAGTTCCGCGGCTGGACGGGTGACGACCGCCTCCGGCACGCATCGTACAAGGGTCTCCGCGAAGACAAGAGCGCGTCTGAGGTCGTCCGTGAACGCCCCGAGATGCTGAAGCCCGTCCGCTCAAAGGCGGGAGACGACGCGGCCGAAAATCCCCCGCAACAGGCGCCAGCGAAGACGGCACGGTCTCGCCACGGCAGCGCCGCGGTTTCGGGGGTCATCCTCACCCATCCGGATCGGATTCTTTGGGCTGATTCCGGCACGACCAAGCAGGGACTCGCGGAGTTCTACGAGGAGATCGCAAGTTGGCTCCTGCCACATGTCGCCGGTCGGCCGCTCTCCCTCGTTCGGTGCCCGGGCGGTTCGGAGGGCGGGTGCTTCTTCCAGAAGCACTCCTGGGCCGGGCTCAGCCCCAACATCTTGCGCGAAACCGTCCGGGACGAAGGCGGCGAGGAAGAGGTGCTCTACGTGCGCGATATCCGCGGAGTGATCGCGCTCGTTCAGGCGGGAGTGCTCGAAATCCATCCCTGGGGCGCGACGATCGACGACGTGGACCGCCCAGACCGCGTCATCGTCGATCTGGACCCCGGCGAAGGCGTCACCTTTCCGGACGTGATCGGGGCAGCGCGCGAAGCACGCGAGCGCCTCGCGGCGGCCGGTCTCGAAAGCTTCGTCAAGACGACCGGCGGGAAAGGTCTCCACGTGGTGGCGCCGCTGAGCGGCCCCGTGGATTGGCCGAGCGTCAAGGCCTTCGCGAAATCCCTCGCAGACGGCATGGCGGCAGACAGCCCCGGTCGATATATCGCCAAGGCCACCAAAAGCGCGCGGCGCGGGCTGATCTACGTCGACTACCTCCGAAACGGTCGGGGCGCGACCGCCATCGCGGGCTATTCGACGCGCGCAAGGCCTGCCGCTCCCGTGTCGGTGCCGCTGAGCTGGAACGAACTTTCCGTCCTCGCGAGCCCAAACCACTTCACCGTGGCTAACCTGCCTGCCCGTCTCGCGCGGCTGAAGCGGGATCCCTGGGCGGACTTGTCAACAGCGAAACAGCGGCTTCCCAGCATGAAGTCCGGGCGATCTCGCGCCGCTTCATAGGGTAAGCACGATGGCCGGTATGTGACCACGGGTGACGCTGTCGCGGAACAGAACCAGGGTTTCAGTGTTATGTCCTAGTCGAGCCACAACTGCTCGCGAGGTCCCAGGCCCTGCGAACCTCAGCTCCATGCCCGCCGCCGTTTTTGCGACATACACCAAGGACCTGAAATGCACGAGGAGTTGCGCGTTCGTGTGCCCGAAATCTTGGGCCCCGCGCCGAGTATTTCGCGACCCCATCTTGTAATAACCGGGCCGCCTAAACTCGGGCCGGATGCCCGCCCGCTTCTTTTGTGCTTCTCTCACCTGCGCTGGGACTTCGTTTGGCAGCGGCCTCAGCACCTGCTGACACGGGCGGCTCGCGAGTACGCCGTCGTTGTGGTCGAGGAGCCTGTCGTCAGGTCGGTCCCGGCGCCTCGGCTCGACGTAACCACCCGCCCTCATGGGATCCGGATCGCCGTCCCCATCTTGCCGGAGGGCATTGGCGCGAAGGCAGCCGTTCAGGCCCAGCGCCGTTTGCTCGACAGATTTATTGCAGAGGAGGGGCGGGCAGCTCAGGTCTTGTGGTACTACACGCCGATGGCGGTGGAGTTCTCCGAACACTTGGCTGCCGACATCGTTGTTTACGACAACATGGATGAGTTATCCGCGTTCCGCGGGGCTTCCCCCGAGCTGCTCGCCAACGAAACAACGCTGTTTTCTCGCGCTGATCTTGTTTTCACTGGCGGGCTGAGCCTCTTTGAGTCGAAGAAGGGACGTCACCCGAACGTCTTTGCGTTTCCATCCAGCATCGACGTCCATCACTTTGCCGCGGCCCGCGTAGCTCGCGAGCGGGAGCCGACGGACCAGGTTGCCATCACCCGTCCCCGGCTCGGCTTTTTTGGCGTCATCGATGAGCGCATGGATCTCGACCTCGTAGACCGCGTAGCCGCGCTCAAGCCTGAATGGCAACTCGTGATGCTCGGTCCCGTGGTGAAGATCGACCCGGCCGTACTCCCCCGCCGGCCGAATATTCACTGGCTCGGGCCCAAGACGTATACAGAGTTGCCGGCGTACCTCGCGGGGTGGCAAGTCGGCCTCATGCCGTTCGCCCTGAACGAAGCCACGCGCTTCATCAGCCCGACGAAAACCCCGGAATTCTTGGCCGCCGGTCTTCCCGTCGTGTCAACCCGGATCAAAGACGTCGTGCGTCCGTATGGTGAAAAAGGGCTGGTCGCGATCGCTGACAGCGCCGACGAGATCGTCAAGCTGGCGACACAGCTCATGGCTCGACCGCGGGAGCCTTGGCTGGCATCGGTTGACCGCCATCTCGCATCGGGCTCCTGGGACAGTACCTGGGCGGCTATGCGGGGTGCGATCGCGAAGGTGGATGACCTTCCGCTCACAACCGCGCCTGCGCGCCTCGGCGATCAGGCCACTGGTTGATCAGAGCGTCATGTACGAATGGCTGATTGTCGGGGCCGGCTTTGCCGGCAGCGTTCTTGCCGAGCGCCTCGCGAACGAGCGCGGCGACAGGGTGTTGGTGGTCGACAAACGCGACCACGTCGGGGGGAATGCTTACGATCGACATGATGCGGCGGGCCTGCTGATACACCAATATGGCCCGCACATTTTCCACACGAATTCGCGCCCGATCGTAGACTACTTATCGAAGTTCACGGAGTGGCGGCCCTACGAGCACCGGGTGCTGGCTGAGGTCGATGGGCAGCGCGTACCTATCCCGATCAACCTTGACACCGTGAACTCCCTGTACGGGCTTGACCTTACCTCGGACGAACTTGAGGCTTGGTTCGCTGCCCGTGCAGAGCCGGTTCCCGAGATTCGCACGTCGGAGGATGTGGTCGTCTCGAGGGTCGGGCGCGAACTCTACGAGAAATTTTTCCGCGGCTATACGCGGAAGCAATGGGGCATAGATCCATCGAAGCTCGACAAATCGGTTACGGCCCGAGTGCCAACCCGGACGAACCGAGATGATCGCTACTTCGCCGATGAACACCAGATCATGCCGAAGCATGGTTATACGAAGATGTTCGAGGCCATGTTGGCCAGCTCGAACATCGACCTGATGCTTGGGACGACTTACGCTGAAGTTCGCTCCAAGATACCGCACCGCCGAACGATCTTCACTGGCCCCATCGACGAGTTCTTCGACCACCAATACGGGCCATTGCCTTATCGCTCGCTGCGCTTTCAGCACGTCACACTGGACACGACCTGGCATCAGCCGGTCGCGGTCGTCAACTACCCTCAAACCGAGGAGTACACCCGCGTTACGGAGTACAAGCACCTGACGGGCCAGGAGCACCCGCGGACGAGCATTACCTACGAGTACCCGACAGACGAAGGCGACCCCTACTATCCCATTCCCCGGCCCGAGAACGCGGAATTGTTTAAGCGCTACGAGCGTCTAGCCCTTGCGACACCTGACGTGTGGTTTGTCGGTCGCCTCGCGACCTACCGATACTACAACATGGACCAGGTGGTCGGGCAGGCGCTTGCCACGTTCCGCCGCATTTCTGAGACGTTGCCGACGAGGTCCGGGCGGGACGGCGCGCATTCTGGTCCGGCGGTTGCTCTTGCGTCGTGATGGAACCCGATCGGAGCTTTCCCGCTGCCTTGACCTCATGCCAAAGGCGCACACCCCTAGAGGTATGGGGCGGCCTCGAATCCACATTTGCCCGTCGGGGAGACCACTTTCGCGACCAGATTGTAGAGACCGGGCACCGAGACCGTATCGAGGATCTCGATCGGGTCGCCGAACTTGGCATCACAACGCTGCGGTACCCCATCCTTTGGGAGACCGTCGCACCGGACGGCGCCGGCAAGTCGGACTTCGCTTGGCATGATGGGCGTCTGGCCCGGCTGAACGAACTCGGTATCAAACCCATCGCCGGTTTGGTCCACCATGGGTCTGGCCCGCGCTACACTCATCTCCTGGACCGGAACTTCGCCCGCGGATTAGCGCGGCACGCGGCCCAAGTGGCGCGCCGTTACCCGTGGATCGAGCAATATACACCGGTGAACGAACCGCTGACCACCGCACGATTCAGTTGCCTTTACGGTCATTGGTATCCCCACACGCGAGACTACCGCGACTTTCTCACTGCCCTCGTGAACCAGTGCCGCGCCACGCTGCTCGCGATGCGGGCGATCCGCCGCGTCAATCCCAGCGCCAAGCTCGTCCAAACGGAAGATTTCGGCCGCGTCTTCTCAACTCCGGCGCTCTCCTATCAGGCGGACCACGAAAACGAGCGTCGCTGGCTGACCTTCGACCTCCTGTTCGGCCGAATTGACCGCCATCACCCGTGGTGGCGCATATTTCGCGACCACGGGATCCCCGAGCGGCACCTCATCGAGTTCCTCGACGCCGAGGCGCAACCTGATGTGATCGGGATCAATCACTATCTGACGAGCGAGCGATTCCTCGACGAACGATTGGATCAGTACCCCGCTCACCTCGTCGGCAGCAACGGGAGCGACCTTTACGCCGACGTCGAAGCGGTGCGGGTGCCAATGGAGGACGCGCTGCTCGGCCCAGCCGCTAGGCTTCGAGAGGTATGGGATCGCTACGGCGCCCCGATCGCGGTCACTGAGGCACATCATGGCTGCACACGTGATGAGCAGCTGCGCTGGCTGCACGATGTTTGGCATGCGGCACAGCTTCTCAGGCATGAGGGCGCAGATATCAGGGCCGTGACGGTGTGGTCCCTGTTCGGGACTGTCGACTGGAATTCGCTCCTTACCCGAGATGCGGGAATCTACGAGCCGGGCGCCTTTGATATCCGTGGTCCCGCCCCGCGAGCGACCGCTCTCGCGCGGGCCACCTCTGAACTCGCCCGCGCGGGAAGCTTCGACCATCCGGCGCTCGACGCGCCCGGCTGGTGGCGCCGGGACGGCCGCTTCTACGGGGACGAGGTTTCCGCCCCAACGATCGCCGCGAAAACACCCCCGCGCTCCGTCCTTGTCTCCGCACCCGACGGCCCCCTCCGTCGGGCGATATCGCGCGTTGCGGCCAGACGAGGCCTCGCCTGCACGATTGCCCAGGACACAGCTTCTGGGCTTGGGGGCGCAGTTGCCGCCATCGAGGCGGCGCGGCACTGGGCGGTGCTCGACATCCGGGTGCCCGACGACCCTTTTTTATCCGAAGTGGAACGCCCTGAAAGCGCAGCCTTGGCGGCGGCGTGCCGAGAGGCAGGGAAGCCGTACGGGCTCATCTCGGGACATCGCGTCTTCGACGGCTGGCTCGGGCGACCAGCCGAGGAGGACGACGCACCCTCACCTGACGATCCGATGGGACGTGAGGCGCTTCGACGTGAACAGCGTGTGCGAGAACTCTGTCCGGATGCGCTCGTGATCCGGACGGGAGAAGTCTTCGGCCCTTGGGACAAAGACTCGCTTGTGTCGGCCATTCTCGAAACGCTGGCTCGATGTCAGGGCGTCAGGTCAGCGACAGAGATCTTCTCGCCTACTTACCTTCCCGATCTCGCCCACGTTGTCCTCGACCTTCTTGTGGATGGGGAGACAGGAATTCGTCACCTCACGAGCGGCTCCCTACGGGCGGACGAGCTCGCCGAAATGCTGGCCGCCCGAAGCGGGCTTCATGCCATAAAGCTCCCGGCCTTCGTGGACGGAGTGAGGCAGAACTTTGCTCTGTCCACGGTGAGAGGCAACTTGATGCCGCCGCTTTCGAGCGCTCTCGACCGCTACCTCGCGGATTGCTCGTTCACGTGGCGACAGATCGAAAGCGGCTACTCGGTCGCGGCCGAGTAGCCGTCTCGACCGGAACATACCTCAGCTACGCGACGTTCCCCGTTGCATCCTCGTGAAAGGAGGTAGTTGCCATGGGCAAAGTAGTCGCCGACCAGCGTGCACGCGGAGGCGGGAAAGGTCGCCCCGTGCTCTACGTTCTGCTCGCCTCGCTCGTCCTGCTCGCAGTGTATATGGTGTCGTTGCTGGGGTGGTCCGGAGCGACAACGCCTACCAGCCCCCAACAATCATCGTCGCAGCAATCGACAACTTCAGGTGCGGCGTCTTCAAACACGTCACGAGTTCCGGCTGCAAACCCGGCCTACCCTGCCCCGTCTGGACCAACGACTGGCGGCACCGCCACCGGGTCCCCTGCGCGCTGAACCGTCTTAAAAGCCCGCCATTCGGGCTGGTTACGCAGTCTACAGCTTTGCCGGCGGGCCGATCACAGGTCGGCCCGCACGAATGCGGCGTGGTCGCCTCTCGTCACGGATTTCGCGACACGGGCCTTGCCTACCCGGTCGGAAGGCGCCCGTCCGGTGTGTATCGGTGGACCGCTTCCGGAAGCTCTCTCGAGAGTCTCGCGAGCAGTTCGTCTCTGGACAGCCCCGTCTGCTGCGACAACGTGGCAAGGACGTCCGTGCCGATGGCTTGCTCGAGCTGAGGCGGGGAGATCGCCTGGTTCGGGCCATTGCCAACCCACGACTGGGCCGGTTCCCCGTGACCGTTCTGCTTGAAGCGCTCGACCAACTCTCCCAGGCCGCCACTCAGGAAACCTCCGGCGCTTGCGCCCCCAAGACCACCCAGCAGGCCCCCCAAACCACTTAGGCCAGGCGAGGCCGCAGCGCCCGCGCCGCCCGTCGACCCTTGCCGGAGGCCGCCGAGCATCTCGCCGATTTTGTCCTTGTTCTGGAAGCCCGCTACGGCGAGCAGTCCCAAAAGCGCCGTCATGGATGGAAACCCGCGACTCATTCTCATTCTCCCTGCGATTCGAGGGAGCAAAGACGCCGCCGCACGATAGGTTCCGACCAGTGCCGCCGCGAACGTCCCGTAGGCGCCCGCCGGCCTCTCGTGCCAGGACGAGGACGGAGGAGCTTTACGGCTTGGCCGAGTACGGCAGGGGCGCGGCCTCGTTCATGAGCAGAAAGTCACGCGACGGTTCGCGGCGATGTACGGACGATCCGGGAACATCGGATCGGTATCGGCCTTCCCGGCCACGATTTGCGAAGCGATCGTCCGGAACACCGTTGTGGCGAGGATCTCCCGAACGGCGGTAGCGCGCCCGGCCGACAGGTTCCATGCTGGGCCTTCCGGCCTTTGGCCCGGGCGCATCGCCGCAGTGTGGCCGGTCGCCGAGAGGCGCTGGCTGACGCGGCGCAGCGTCGGGGCAATATGCTCGAGGATCAGCCGGGTACGATCATAGGGCTGGGTCGAGCCGACGCCGAACATCGCACGGCCATCTTGGTCCACGAGCGCCCCGTTAGGAAGCGTTGGGTTGACCGACTGTAGGCCGCCTCCGAGGCTTTGGTGTAGGCTGGCGGAATGAGCGACGGTTCGACCGCAAACGCGTTCCTGTCGAGGATCCCGGCCTTCGCGAGCTTCGCGCAGATTGCCGATCCGGATTTGTACGAGCCGGTTCCGGACGATTGGGTGGTCGGCCTCTCCGACGTCATCGCGTCGACCCGGGCGATCGAGGCCGGGCGCTACAAGGCCGTGAACACGGCAGGCGCCGCAGTGATCTCGGCAGTCTCGAACGCCGTCGGGCACGGCGCTTTCCCGTTCGTTTTCGGGGGCGACGGAGCCAGCTTCGTGGTCCCGCCCGAATGGGCCGGCGCGGCCCGCCTGGCGCTGGCCGACACCTCGACTTTCGTGCAGGAGGAGCTCGGCCTCGAGCTCAGGGTCGGGGAGGTACCCGTCCTGGCCATCCGGGCAGCCGGCCTCGACATAAGGGTGGCCCGCTTCGCGGCCTCACCAAACGTGGCGTACGCAATGTTCTCGGGCGGTGGCCTTGTCTGGGCGGAGGAGCAGGTCAAGGCGGGCCGCTTTGCGGTCCCCCCGGCCGCTCCGGGCAGCCGTCCGAACCTCGACGGCCTGTCATGCAGGTTCGACGAACTGCCGTCCCGGCGCGGAACCATCCTCTCGCTCATCGCACGGCCGGCCGCGGCCGGCGACCCTGCTCGGTATCGCGCCCTCATCGAGGAGATCCTGAACCTGATCGAGGCGAGCTCGGAGATGGCTTCCCCCGTACCGCAGGGCGGCCCAACTCTTGGCTGGCCGCCGGCCGGGTTCGAGATGGAAGCCCGTATGATGCAGCGGCGGCCGGGCGGGTCTCTCGGCCTAGCGCGGCTGTGGGTTCTCACCCGCACGGCTTTCGCGTTCCTGATCCTCAGGTTCCGGATCCCGGTCGGCGGCTTCGACCCCGACCGCTACCTGTCCGAAGTCGTCGTCAACTCCGACTACCGCAAATATGACGACGGCCTGCGGATGACGATCGATTGCGCGGCCGAGCTGGCGGACCGGATCGAAAGGCGCTTGGTGCGGGCAGCTGAGGCGGGCCAGGTCGTCTACGGCCTTCACCGCCAGGCCGCCGCAATGATGACTTGCTTGACGCCGTCGGCTGTCCAGAGCGACCACATCCACTTCGTGGATGGTGCCGCCGGCGGCTACGCGGCGGCGGCAGCGGGCCTCAAAGCCGCCGCAAGGCCGTGACCGCACCAACTTCCGCCTGGCCCCCGCCGGATCTCGGTCAGCGCACGCTCATCATGGGCATCCTGAACGTCACCCCCGACTCGTTCTCCGATGGGGGTTGCTTCGCGAACGGGAACGCGGCGCTCGCGCAAGGAGCGTTGCTTGCAAGGGAAGGCGCCGACATCGTCGATATCGGCGGGGAATCGACCCGGCCCGGCCACACCCCCCTCGCGGCGGAGGAAGAGCAGGCGCGGGCGATCCCGACGGTAAAGGCGCTTGCGCGACAGCTCAGCGTGCCGATCTCGATCGACACCTACAAAGCGTCCACGGCACGGCTGGCCCTGGCGGCCGGGGCGCGGATCATCAACGACGTCTGGGGGCTTCAGCGCGATCCGGAGATTGCGTCGGTCGCGGCGGCGCACGGAGCGCCCGTGATCGTCATGCACAACCGCGCGAGCGCGGATCCCGACCTCGACATCGTTGACGAGATGCGGCGCTACTTCGAAGTCTCGCTCGCGATCGCCCGTCGGGCCGGTATCCCGGATAGCCACGTCGTCCTCGATCCCGGCATCGGATTCGGGAAGACGGCCTTCCAGCACCTCGAAGCGATCCGTCGCCTTCCGGAGATCAGAGCGCTCGGATTCCCGGTCATGGTCGGGATTTCGCGCAAGTCGCTCCTCGGACGGATCGCGTCGCGAGCGACAGAACCGCGCGACCGGCTGCATGCCTCGATCGCCGCGCATGTGCTCGCGGCAAGTCTCGGGGCCGACATTGTCCGCGTCCACGACGTCGCGCCCCATGTCGAGGCGCTCAGGGTGGTCGACACAATCATGAGGCGGGCGTCGTGAGCGACCGCATCCTGGTCGAGCGGATCTCGGTCTTCGCCCATCATGGGGTTCTGCCGGAGGAAGCCCGAAGCGGGCAGCGCTTCTTCATATCGCTCGATTGTGGCCTCGACCTCTCGGAAGCCGGCCGCCGCGACGACCTTTCCGCGACCGTGAGCTACGCGGACGTCGCCGCGCTCGCCGTCCGGATCGCTACCACGAATCGCTTCGCACTCATTGAGGCCCTTGCCGAGGCGATCGCTGCCAAAGCTCTCATTGCCTTTCCTCGCTTGGACACGATCACAGTGCGGATCGACAAGCCGGGCGCCCCCGTCGCCGCGATCTTCGACACGGTCGCGGTCGAGATCACGAGGAAACGGTGTGGCTGAGGCGTTTCTCGGGCTCGGCAGCAATCTCGGCGATCGAGCCACCCTGATCGCGGGGGCGATGCAGCGCCTCGGCGAAACGCCCGGGATCGAGGTCACGGCGAGGTCCGGGCTCTATCGCGCCCCGCCTTGGGGCGATTCGGATCAGGGCGAGTTTCTGAACGCGGCAGCGGCCGTGGAAACGTCCCTATCCCCGCACGCGCTCCTGGCAGCGTGCCTCGACCTCGAGACCCTGCTGGGCCGGGTCCGGGGGCGGCGCTGGGGGCCGCGCCTCATCGACATCGACGTGCTGCATTATGCGGGCGAGACGAGCGCAGACGAGCGACTGATCGTGCCGCATCCCTACTGGCGCGAACGCGCTTTCGTGGTGGTCCCGTTGGCCGAGATCGCCCCCGACCTCGTCATCGCGGGATGGCGGGTGGCGGACGTCCTGGCGGCCATCGACACAACCGGGATCGTTCGATGTGACGCAGCGCCTTGAGACGAGGTTGGCGCCCATCAAGCCGCGGACGGCCCGTCGAGAACTCGCCCTTCCCGACCAGATCGACTCGGCCCATATTCCGGTCATGGCCAAACCTCCGAAAGCCGCCGCCGGCGACCCGCCGAAGCCAGGCCGCGCCCGCGCGCAGCCGAAATCGACCAAGCCGCAGCTGAAGCCGCTCGCGGGCTACCTTGCCGATCTGCTCAGCCCCGCCATCAATCGGGACAACGGGCTTGGTGACGCCTATCCGGCCACGCAGGCCGCCGAGAAGCCCCGCGGGCGACTTAGGCCCGCCACGCCGGCCGGCTTCGGCGAGGCTCCTCAGGCGGAGTTCCAGGCGGCAGGGCGGGTCGATGCGCTCGATCCGGCACTGGCGGAGAGTCTGGGGCTTGTCACGACATCATCCCTGACGGAAGGCCGGGATGAAGGGTTGCGGAGAGAAGACGGCGCCGAACCTGCCGCCGACGAGATCGCCACACCCACCTCCGGCGTCTCGGCCACGGTCGAGGCTTTGTCGGCCCTCTTGGAGAGCGGCAATCCCCTCTTCAAGCACGGGAAGCAATGGATCCCGCATCGCCCGCCGCGACCCGAAAAATCGGAGGGTGGCCTCTCCTTCAAGCTCGTCTCCGAGTACCAGCCTTCCGGCGACCAGCCGACCGCGATCCACGAACTCGTGGCCGGAATCAGGGCGGCGGAGCGAGACCAGGTGCTGCTCGGCGTGACCGGCTCGGGCAAGACTTACACCATGGCCCAAGTGATCGCGGCCACCAATCGTCCGGCCCTGATACTGGCGCCGAACAAGACGCTGGCGGCCCAGCTCTACGGCGAGTTCAAATCTTTCTTTCCCGATAACGCCGTCGAATATTTTGTTTCTTATTACGACTACTACCAGCCAGAGGCATACGTTCCACGAACTGACCTGTATATTGAGAAAGACTCGTCGATCAACGAGCAGATCGACCGGATGAGGCACTCTGCGACGCGCGCCCTGCTGGAGCGCGACGACGTCATCATCGTTGCGTCGGTGTCCTGCATCTACGGTATCGGGTCCGTCGAGACCTACACGGCCATGACCTTCGCGGTCACATTGGGCGAGCGCATCGAGCAGCGTCAGTTGATCGCTGACCTTGTGGCGCTGCAATACAAGCGGATTCAATCCGATTTCCAGCGCGGCACTTTCAGGGTGCGGGGCGACACGATCGAGCTCTTCCCGGCCCACTTGGAGGACAGCGCCTGGCGCATCTCGCTGTTTGGCGACGAGGTGGAGTCGATCGTCGAGTTCGACCCGCTGACCGGACAGAAGACGGCCGACCTGAAATTCGTGAAGGTCTACGCGAATTCACACTACGTCACGCCGCGGCCGACCCTCGTGCAGTCCATGAAGTCGATCAAGGAGGAGTTGCGAACTCGTCTCGACGAACTGAACCGCATGGGCCGGCTCCTCGAGGCGCAGAGGCTCGAGCAGCGCACCACCTTCGACCTTGAGATGATCGAGGCGACGGGCGCCTGCTCGGGCATCGAGAACTATTCGCGCTACCTCACCGGCCGCCGGCCGGGGGAGCCGCCGCCGACCTTATTCGAGTACCTGCCGGACAACGCCATCGTGTTCACGGACGAGAGCCACGTCACCATCCCGCAGATCGGCGGCATGTACCGAGGCGACTTTCGCCGTAAGGCGACGCTCGCCGAATATGGCTTCCGGCTGCCCTCCTGCATGGACAACCGCCCACTCCGGTTCGAGGAATGGGAGGCGATGCGGCCGCAGACGGTTCACGTCTCAGCGACACCCGGCCCGTGGGAGATGGGACGGGCGGAGGGGATCTTCGTCGAGCAGGTGATCCGCCCGACCGGCCTCATCGACCCGCCGGTCGAGGTGCGGCCCGCCCGCTCGCAGGTCGACGACGTGCTGGGCGAGATCCGCGAAACCGCGCAGCAGGGCTACCGCACTCTGGTGACGGTGCTGACCAAGCGCATGGCCGAGGACCTCACCGAATACCTGCACGAGAACAAGGTGCGGGTGCGCTACATGCACTCGGACATCGACACGATCGAGCGGATCGAGATCCTGCGCGACCTTAGGCTCGGCGCCTTCGACGTGCTGGTCGGAATCAATCTCCTACGCGAAGGGCTCGACATTCCGGAATGCGCGCTCGTCGCCATCCTGGATGCCGACAAGGAGGGGTTCCTGCGTTCGGAAACCTCGCTCATTCAGACCATCGGTCGGGCCGCCCGCAACATCGACGGCAAGGTGATCCTCTACGCCGACCAGGTGACCGGCTCGATGGCGCGCGCCATGGCGGAGACGGACCGCAGGCGCGAGAAGCAACTCGCCTACAACACGGAACACGGCATCACGCCGGCCTCGATCAAGCGCGGCATCGCCGATATCCTGGACTCGGTCTACGAGCGGGACCATGTCCGGGTGGACACGGGCATGGCCGACCAGGCCGTCACGATCGGCCATAACATCAAGGCCGTCACGGCCGATCTCGAGAAGCGCATGCGGGCGGCCGCGGCCGACCTCAATTTTGAGGAGGCGGCACGCCTTCGCGACGAGTTGAAGCGGCTGCAAACGACCGAACTCATGCTCGGCGTCGACCCGAAGGCGCGGCAATCCGATGTGGAGCGCGAGGCCGGCCGCTATGCGGGTGCACGGAGCACCGGCCGGGCGACGCCAGCGGGGCCAGGCTTTCCGAAGCCTGGCCGCGACAGCCGACCTCGCAAACCCACCCTCGACGAGATGGGACCGCATGCCCGCGAGATCCCGCTCGCGTCAGGCCCGCTGCCGTTGAGGCCGGCGCCTCGTTCCACCGGCGGCCAGAGCGGGCAGCCCTCCAAGTGGAAGGGGCGGAAGCGGGGTTAGCTGGGGCTGGCGTTCGCCATGGGGGAGATGGGCGCGGGTCAGGTCCGACCGCGCGGCCGTTCGACGAACTCCCCTGCTGCGAAGCCCTGGAGGTAGAGCAGTGCGGTAAGGTCGCCATGATCGATGCGGGCATGGGCGACGGCCGCTACGGCGGGTTTCGCCCTGTAAGCCACGCCGAGTCCCGCTTCGCCCAGCATCGCGAGATCGTTGGCACCGTCCCCGACCGCCAACACGTGCTCGCGTCCCAGCTTGAGCCGTTCACGGACTTCAACCAACGTGGCGAGCTTGGCCTCGCGCCCGAGGATCGGCTCCCGCACCTCCCCAGTGAACCCACCATCCTGAACGAAGAGGACGTTGGCGCGGTCCTCATCGAAGCCGAGCATGGCGCCGATCGGGCCCGTGAACAACGTGAACCCGCCCGAGACGAGGCAGGTATAGGCGCCGAACGACCGCATAGTGGCGATCAGCACCCCTCCCCCCGGCATCATCGTGATCCGATCGGCGATGATCCGCTCGACGATGCCGACCGACAAGCCCCGCAGCAACGCGACCCGGTCCCGGAGCGCAGGCTCGAAGGCGATCTCACCCCGCATTGCCTGCTGGGTGATAATGGAGACCTGTGCTTTCAGACCTACGAAATCCGCGAGTTCGTCGATGCATTCCTGCTCGATCATGGTGGAATCCATGTCGGCAAGCAGCAGACGCTTGCGGCGCGCGCCCCCCGGATGGATTACGATGTCGATCGGAGCGCCCGAGAGTGCGTGGCGCAACGTTGTCTCGAGTCGGGCGGCGTCCGTCGGTGCGACCTCGAACTCGACCGCGACTCCCTCGCTCAGCACCCGAAGCGCTGCGTCAGGCCCAAGCGCATCCCCGGCTCGTCGCAGCACCTCGGCCGTGATCGCGGGGCGAGCCGGATTTGCAATCAGGGTGGCGATGAGGGACGGGTCGGCTGCCACGAGGACGGGCCTTTTAGGGTGGCTCACGGCCGCCCGAATCCGGCCCGCACGGGTGGGTCAGTGAAGCAGAATCCGGCCATCCTCATTGCAGGGCCGACCGCCTCCGGCAAGTCGGCCCTGGCGATCCAGGTCGCGCGCGAGGTCGGCGGCGCTGTCGTCAACGCCGATTCCATGCAGGTGTACCGGGACCTCCGCGTGCTGACGGCGCGGCCTTCGCCGGAGGACGAAGCGGCCGCGCCACATCGGCTGTTCGGGCATGTCGACGGAGCCTCGAACTTCTCCGTAGGCCGCTACATCGAGGACGCGGCGACGATGCTGAAGCAGCTCGACCGGGATGGGACTCGTCCGATCTTCGTCGGCGGGACGGGACTTTATTTCAAGGCCCTGACCGAAGGCTTGTCCGACCTGCCCATCGTGCCCGACGAGGTGCGCAGTCAGGTGCGGGCCGCCGCGGACGGCGTGTCCACGCCCCAACTGCACGCCGACCTCGCTCAGCGCGATCCGGCGAGCGCAGCGCGCCTTCGATCGGGCGACCGATCGAGGGTTCTTCGCGCCCTCGAGATTCATGCCGCCACGGGGCGCTCGCTCGCCGCGCTTCAGGGGTTGCGGCAGCCCGGACCGCTGGCCGGAAGACGCTGCGTGGCGGTCTTCCTCACGCCCGACCGGGCGCGCTTGCGGGACCTGATCGACCAGCGCTTCGAGGCCATGATCGCGGCCGGGGCGCTTGACGAGGTCCAGGCCCTCGCCGCCCGCGCCCTCGACCCCGCCCTCCCGGTCATGCGGGCCCACGGAGTGCCGGCCCTCCTCCGGCACCTCGCGGGCGACATTACGCTGAGCGCCGCGATCGGCCGGGGACAGGCCGACACCCGGGGCTACGCAAAGCGCCAGTTCACGTGGTTCCGCCACCAGATGCCCGACTTTCGGGCGATCGAGCCAGAGGGCGGCCTGGCGGCCGTCATCGGCCGGCTGCGTCGCTGACGAGGACGACAGATTTCCTTGGGGCACAACCTGAACCTGCCGCTGCCCGACATCGCTGCCTCTGCGAACCTGAAGGCGAGTTCGCTTTCGTTGAAGGAATTCGTGACCCACCTCGTGCCGAAGAGCGCGGTCGAGGCGATGGCGAACAACGAGATCCTGCAGATCGTCGTCTTTTTCCGTATTCTTCGGCGTGGCGCTCGCCTCGCTCGACGAGAAAGGCAAGTTCCTGGCCGAAGGGATCGAGGGGCTCGCCGATGTGATGCTCCGGATCACGGGCTATGTCATGAACTTCGCGCCGATCGCCGTCTTTGCGGCCATCGCCGCCACGATCACGACGCAGGGCATCGGCGTGCTCGTGACCTACGGCGAGTTCATGCTCTACTTCTACATCAGCCTGGCACTGCTCTGGGGCATCTTGGTGTTCGCCGGGTATGCGGTCGTCGGGAGCGCGATCACGCGGCTCCTGAACCTCATCAAGGAGCCTTTCGTCCTCGCGTTCTCGACCGCCTCGAGCGAGGCTGCCTACCCGAAGACGCTGTCGAACCTCGAACGTTTCGGCATCCCGAACCGGATCACTAGCTTCGTCCTGCCCATGGGGTACTCGTTCAACCTCGACGGCTCCATGATGTACTGCACCTGCGACGAGCAACGCCGCGCCGGTGACACCTCGTGCCGAGATCGCTCCGACCCTGATGCTTGCGGCCGTTTCGGTTCTGGCCTTGACCGCCGTCGCCTTCATGCTCGGGCGGGATGCGCTGAGCTCGATCACCGTGATCCTGCTTCTGGCCCTCGTGGCAGGATCCTGGTTCCTCAATGCGTGATCTAGAGAGCATCGCCATCCGGGGCTGCGGGGGCGCTTCGCGGCTGCGCGGACAGGACGACCGCGTCCTGCACCTGAGGCGCCTTCCCGACAGCGTTTGCAGGTCGCCTGGGCAACGGGTCGCGGCTCGGGCCGAGTTCGAGGGGCAATGCCCCGCGCCCGAACCGTCGTGCGCCCTCGTGGTCGCTGGCTCAGCCCTCTCCTGGGCGGACCGGCCGACCCTCCAGCGGATAGGCGGGATCGTTGTAGCCCGGTGTCGAAGGATGCCCCGGCGCGACGAGCCGATCGACCAGCGCCTCGTCGGCGGCCGTGAGGCGGATCTCGGCCGAGGCCAGGTAGTCGCGCCAGTGCTCCTCGGTCCGCGGCCCCGCGATGGTTGAGGTCACGAGCGCGTTGCCCAGCACCCAGCCGAAAGCGAACTGCCCGGCCGTGATTCCTCTCGATTCCGCGTGCCGACGGATCTCCTGGGCGATGTCGAGCGATTCCGTGCGCCACTCCGTCTCCAGCATGCGCTTGTCCTGCCGCCCGGCCCTCGTGCCCTCCGGCGGCGGCCGGCCAGGGTCGTACTTGCCGGTCAGGACGCCGCGCGCGAGCGGACTGTAGGGCACGACGCCTAGGCCGTAGAAGCCGCAGGCCGGCAGATGCTCGACCTCCGGCATCCGGTTCAACGCGTTGTAATAGGGCTGGCTCACGATCGGGCGGTCGATGCCATGGCGGTCGCAGATCGCGCAGATCTCCGCCACCCGCCAGGCCCGGTAGTTCGAGACCCCGAAATAGCGGATCCTCCCCGCCCGCATCAGGTCGGCGAGCGCCCGCACCGTCTCGTCGAGCGGCGTCGCGTGGTCCTCCTTGTGGAGGTAGAGGATGTCGATGACGTCCGTGCCGAGCCGGCGCAGGCTTGCCTCGCAGCCGGCCAGCACCCGCCGGCGCGACAGGCCGCGATCGTTCGGACCGGCATCCGGGCCGACCGGGTTCGCCACCTTCGTGGCGAGGATCCAACGGTCGCGGTCGGGGGCGATCGCGCGGCCGACGATCTCCTCGGAGCGGCCCTCCGTATAGGTGTCAGCGGTGTCAATGAAGTTCACGCCGGCCTCGCGCGCGGACGCGACGATCCGGATTGCGGTCGACTCGTCCGTCGGTCCTCCGAACATCATCGTGCCGAGGCAGATCGGGGACACCTTGAGGCCGCTGCGGCCGAGCTTGCGGTATATCATGCGGTTCTCCTCAGCCGAGACGCGCGATCGCGAGCGCCAGCCCTTTGGCGCGCGACACGATCGAGTCGATCTCGAGATACTCGTCCGGCGAATGGGCCTTGCCGCCGACCGGCCCGACCGCGCACACGGTGGGACAGCCGACCGCGGAGGTGAAGCCGGAATCAGCGCAGCCGCCGGAGAACTCGCCCTCGACCGGCCGGCCGACCTCTCCCATGGCGGCGCGGTAGACGTCGAAGACCTCGCGCGAGCTCTTGTCAGGAACCAACGGCAGGAACTCGCCCTTGACCTCCAGGCGCGCGCTCGTTCCGGGCACGCTCGAGGCGGCCACGATCTCCTCGATCCGCACCATGGCCTCGGCCCGATGCGGGGGATCGACGTAGCGGAGGTCGATGCCGATCCGGGCGGAAGGCGCGACGGTGTTCACGGATTGGCCGCCGGACACGAGCCCGACATTCAGGGTGATCCCGCGTGCGAGATCCGTCACGCCCGCGAGCGCCACGATCTTGTGCGCGATCTCGTTGATGGCGCTGATCCCGGCCTCGAAGCTGCCGCCGGAATGGGCGGCGCGCCCCGTCACCTCGCATTCCATGAACACGCCCCCCTTGCGGCCGGTGACGATGTTCCCCGAGGGCCGCCCCGGCTCCGCGTTGAACACGGCGCGGGCGGAGCGGGCGGTCTCCTCGATGATCTCGCGGCAGGCTGGCGAGCCGATCTCCTCGTCGGAGGTGATGAGCATGGTCAGCGGTGCCGCCGCACCGCCGGCTTGGTGATAGGCCGCCATGACGAAGGCGTTCATGACGAGGCCGGCCTTCATGTCCGCGACCCCGGGCCCATAGGCGCGCCCGTCCTCGATCCGAAACGGCCGCCGCGCCGCCTCCCCCTTCGGGAACACGGTGTCGCGATGTCCCATGAGGACGATCGGCCGGTTCGACCCGCCCGACCCCGCGACGGCCCCGGTGAAGATGTCGCCGAACCCGTCGCGCGGCCGACGCGCCGCCGCGATGCCGTGCTCGGCGAAGAACCGCTCAAAGCGCTCGCCGACGGCATCGACGCCGGCCTTGTCGTAGCTGCCGGAATCGAGGTTCACGACCTCGGCGAGGAGCGCCAGCATGGCGCCCTCCTGCGTGGCGAGCCAGTCGAGGATGGTTGCGGTCGAGGCGGTCACGAGAGGCTCCGGAGGGCGCGTGCCGACTTAGCACGAGTGAGTTCCTTGTCATTCCGAGGCTCGACATGTGGTCATTCCGGGGCGGCGCGAAGCGCCGAACTCGGAACCCATGATCGTCAGCGACGAGACTGCCGTGGGTTCCGGGTTCCGCTGCGCAGCCCCGGAATGACGGGGCGGCCACGATGGACGCACCCATGCGTGCGGACGACGTCCTACTGCGCGAACGGGTTCCGGAAGCCGCCCGCCCCGCTCTGGGCCTTCGGCGGGTGCGCGGTCGCGAGATAGTCGAGGATGAGGTCGCGGTCGGCGCCCTGGAGGTCCGGCATGCTGTGCCGCTCCGTCATCCAGGTCAGGGTCTCGTCCCACCTCTCCCGGGTCATCCCCTGGTTCGAGACGAGACGGTAGGCGTGGCAGGCGGCGCAAAGCCCGAACGTCTCCTCGCGGCCGAGGCCGGCCGGAAGGCTTTCCACACTCTCGTCCCGTGCCGTGAAGGCCGGAGATTGCGGCCGGGCCGATCCTGTCGCGGCGAACACGAGCGCGGCGGCCGCCAGGGCCGCGAGACGCCCCCTCATCGAACCTCGTCTCACCCGACCAGGATCGCCACGCGATGCATCGCGTTGCCGCCGTACCCTTGCGGGTTCCAGTTGGTCGCCACATGCGGCTGAGACCGGCCCTCGGAATCAACGGCCCGCGTCCAGACCTCGTAATATCCGTCCGAGGGCAGCTTTACGGAGGCGGTCCAGCGCCGCCAATCGTAGCGGTTCTTTGCCGCCGCGAGCGTCGCGGCCGTCCAGGTCGCCCCGGCATCTGTTGAGACGTCGACCCTCGACACGGACAGGTCGCCCGCCCATGCGGCACCTCGCAGGGAGACCTCGCGCGTGCCAACCGACAGGCGGGCCCCGTTGGCCGGGCTTGTGAGGATCGAGCGGACCGGCATGGATTCCAGGATGCGGAAATCCTTCTCGTCCACCTTGCCGCCCGGCACCATGGGTTTGGCGGGCACCCGGTAGGACGTACCGGTCATCCCTTGGCCGTCATGCTCACGGTCGCGGATGGTGATGCGCGACACCCATTTATGCGACAGCGAACCGGGCCAGCCGGGGACCACGAGCCGCAACGGGCCGCCGTGGATCAAGGGCAGCGGCTCGCCGTTCATCGCGAAGGCGAGCAGGTTGTGCTCCTCCGTCGCCTTCGCGACCGGCATGCCGCGCGACAGGGATTCCTTGCCGGGGTCGCCGGACAGGTGCGGGTCGGCCCCGTAATGGGCGGTGTATTTCGCCGTCGGCTTGAGGCCGGCCGCCGCGAGAACATCCGCGAGAGGAACGCCGGTCCACTCGGCACAGCCGACGCCCCCGTTGGTCCAAGAGTTGCCGCGCGCCTGCGGCTGAAAAAACGATCTCCCGTTGCCGCCGCATTCGAGCACCATGCGGTAAGTCTTCTGCGGAAAGCGTCGCTTCAGCTCGGCCAGAGTGATCTGAAGCGGTGTGTCGACCTCGCCGTCGACGACGAGCTTCCAAGAATCGAGATCCGCCGACACGGTCGGCGTCTGCCCGTTGTTGCGGATGAAGAACTTGGACACGGGCGTCGTGTCGTCGTCGAGAAGCGCCTCGGGCGTCTCCGCGACGAGCGGACGGTCGCCGAGGACGGCCAGCGCCTTGTCCTTGCCGGGGAAGTCGAGGATCGGCGGGCCGGCCGTGCCGGGGGCCGGCGCCGTCCCCTGCGCGAGAGCGAGCGGAGCCGGGCCGACCGCGACCCCGCCGAGCCCCGCCCCAAGGGCGACCAGCCCCGTGCCGCCGAGGAACCCGCGCCGGCTCGCGCCGTCCGTCGGAAGCGCCATCCGGGCAAGCTCGACGGGGTCGTAATGGAAGGCCGCCGATGGGCGCGAAGGTGACGTCATCGTTGTCCTCCCGAAGGCTGTGTTCTTGCACCGTCGCGCGCGCGACGAAACGTCTGGATTCAGCGCTCCAGGGCGAGGATTGTTCCGTCCGGCCGGGGGCCCAAGTCAAGCCGCCTCCGCAGCGGATACGGCCGACGCGACGCCGATCAGCCGGATTTGCGCAGCCGCATGACTTTGAAGAAGCCGCTCGGGAAGACGGCCTGGAGCGCGATCGGCTCCAGGGCGCGCCCGCGCGCCCAGGCGGCGATGCGGGACGCCTTGAAGTCGGAGCTCCAACCGATCCTGGAGCAGAGCGGCGCCAGCGCGTGCTCCAGTTGGGCGAGAGGCCCGGTATCCTGACCGAAATGGTTGACAAGCACGATTTCCCCGCCCGGCCTCAGCACGCGCGCCATCTCGTCGAGCGCGCCCTCCGGGTTCGGCACGAGGGTGATCAGGAATTGCGCCGTGACGCCGTCGAAGGCCGAGTCCCGGAAGCCGAGCCGGCAGGCATCCATGACCGCGAGCGCCTTCACGTGGCCGAGCCGGCGCGCCTGCACCTTGCGGCCGGCCCGCCGCAGCATGTCCTCGGACAGGTCGATTCCGTGCACCTCCGAGCGGGGGGCGTAATAGCCGAGCGACAGGCCCGTCCCGACACCGACCTCGAGGATGCGCGGCCCGCAGGCCTCGACCGCCGCGACCGCGGCGCGGCCGGCCGGCTCGGTCAGCTTGTCGTAGATGAGGTCGTAAACCGGCGCCCAGCGCCGGTAGGCCGCGCGCATGAGCGCCGTCGAGGGCTGCGCGGGCATCGTCCGCGTCAAGCCGCGCGCGGGATCGCATGGGCAGGGCGGCGGACGATCGCTCCGCCGCCGAGGACGCGAGAGCGGGCTCCCTCGCTCTCGTAGATGACGCAGGCCTGGCCCGGCGCCACCCCGTCCGCGGGCGAGAGGAGCTCGACTTCAACCCCCTCCCCGGTCACCCGAAGCTGGGCCGGCGCCGGCGGGCTCGTTGACCGGACCCTCACGGCCACGGGTAGCCCCGCCTCGGCAAGGTCGCTGAGCGGCGCATCCCCGAGCCAGTTCACGTCCCGCAGCGCGAGCCGGGTCGTCGCCAGAGCCGAACGGGGGCCGACCACCACCCTGGCCCGCTCGGCATCGAGCGACACCACGTAAAGCGGCTCCGTAGCCGCGATATGAAGGCCCCGCCGCTGCCCGACGGTGAAATGCACCACCCCCTCGTGTCGCCCGAGCACGCGGCCGTCGAGGTGGACGATCTCGCCCGGACGAACGGCCTCCGGCCGCAAGCGGCGAACCACGTCACCGTAGCGTCCGCTCGGCACGAAGCAGATGTCCTGGCTGTCCGGCTTTGCGGCCACAGGCAGCCCGAACTCGCGGGCGAGCCTGCGGGTCTCCTCCTTGCCGAATTCGCCTAGCGGAAAGCGAAGCCGCGTGAGCTGCTCGGGCGTCGTCGCGTAGAGGAAATAGCTCTGGTCGCGGTCGGGATCCGCGGCCCGGTGGAGGGCGCGACCGGCGCCATTCGGGCGACCCGCCACGTAGTGACCGGTCGCCAGCACGCTCGCGCCGAGATCGCCCGCCATGCCGAGGAGGTCGGTGAACTTGACCGAACGGTTGCATTCGACGCACGGGACCGGCGTCTCGCCGGCCGCGTAGCTCTCCGCGAAGCGGTCGATCACGGCGCTCCGGAACCTCTCCTCGTAGTCGAGGACGTAGTGGGGAATGCCGATCGCATCCGCGACGTGGCGAGCGTCCCGGATGTCGGCGCCCGCGCAGCAGGCGCCTGTCCGGGCCGACGCGGCGCCGTGGTCGTAGAGCTGCAGCGTCACGCCGACGACGTCGTAGCCCGCGCGGGCGAGGAGCGCCGCCACAACGGAGGAATCGACGCCGCCCGACATGGCGACGACGACGCGCGTCGTTGTGGGGTCGCCCGGAAGGTCGAGGAGGTTCGTCATCGCGAGGAGGTGGCGCGGAAAGCGTCGTGTCGCATCGGTATAGCGGCGGCGCCCTCGCCCGACCAGCCCGCGCTCGGCACATCCTGCCGGGTTGCCGACAGGAACTACCCAGCAAGGACAGTCGAGTTCCGGGCCCTGTAAAAAAGAGCGTGTCACAACAACGATTTGGCGTCGGGTGTTCATGGCCCGTCGATTGCGGAAAGGCGGCCGGAGCCGCTGTGCCGCGTCGGGCGGCCGGCCCGCGATGCCGCCGGGCAGCCCGTGACCGTCTCGACCGATGTCACCGGGAAGGTCGGGTCCGTCGACATGAGCGGCGAGGCGCCGGTGCTCCTGGTCGGGACGACTCGGGTGCCTCTTGCGGGCGTGAAATCGATCGGAGGCTGAACTAGCCAAATCTTGCTAAGTGGTTGCTTTAAAACATGCGGCATCCGAGCTATCCGCTTCAGCAAATCTTAAGCGCGAGCATCTACGTTCATCTCTCAACTGGTCAGCGTAGTTGTGTGTGAGCGTAACATGACCGAATCTATGCGCCCTCGGGCGAAATACGTCATCGGCCCAGACGGGAGTCCGCTGACCATCGCCGACCTGCCCCCGTCGAATACACGCCGATGGGTGATCCGCCGCAAGGCCGAGGTGGTGGCGGCCGTTCGGGGAGGCCTCCTGAGCCTGGAAGAAGCCTGCAATCGCTACACGCTGACCGTCGAGGAATTCCTCAGCTGGCAGCAATCGATCGACGATCACGGCCTCGCCGGCCTTCGGACGACCAGGATCCAGCACTACCGCCAGTAGACCGCTCGGCCGGCCAACCCTTTTCGCAAGCGCCCCTTTCCCAAGCGCCCTTAACCACCCGCTAACCAACAACGCGGAAATTATTGCCTAGCGGGGCAGAGCCTCTCCCTTGCGAGTCAGGTTCGGCGTTGAGCGCAATCCTATCAATCCTGTCGCTCGGTGCCGGACGTCTCGCCGCCATGGGCGCCGTGAGGCTCACCCTCGTCGGCTTCTTCGCCTTCGTGATCACATGAACGGGTTGCCGGCCCGCCCGCTCTCGATCGATGCGAAGCGCCTGATGACGCGCTCGGCCTGGCGGGGCAACGTCCGGGAGCTCGAGAACACCATCCATCGCGCGGTCCTCCTCGCGACGGGCGACACGATCGACGCCGAGGCGATCCGGGCGCCCGACGGCGCCAGCCTCGCGGCGGCCTCGGAGCCGGCATCGGTCGCGGCCGCCACCGCCGAAGCGGTGACACGGGGCCTCGTCGGCCGGACGGTCGCGACCGTCGAGCGGGACCTGATCCTCGACACGCTCGACCATTGTCTCGGCAACCGCACCCACGCGGCCCGCATCCTCGGCATCTCCATCCGGACGCTCCGCAACAAGCTCGCGGAATACATCGCAACCGGGATCGCGGTCGCCGAGCCGGGTGCGACGCGCTCCGCGGCCTGATCCGACCGCCCGCCTTCCGGGCTCCCGCCGGAGGCGCATGAACTACCGACACGCCTTCCATGCCGGCAACTTCGCCGACGTGATGAAACACGTGCTCCTCGTCCGGATGCTCGTGCACCTGCGCCGCAAGGACACGGCGTTTCGCGTCATCGATACCCATGCCGGGATCGGCTTCTACGACCTGTCCGCTCCCGAGGCCATCCGGACCGGCGAGTGGCGCGATGGGATCGGCCGGCTCGAACAGCCCTTCGACGGGGCGGTGGAGGAGCTTCTGCAGCCCTATCGCGAGATCCTGGCCGGCATGCGGGCGCGGCACGGCAACTCGTGCTACCCGGGCTCGCCGGCGATCACGCGCGAGTTGCTGCGCCGGAACGACCGCGCCATCTTCATCGAGAAGCATGAGCTCGACGGCGAGTTGCTGAGGGAGCGATTCAACACCGTGCGGAACACGAAGGTGCTTCGCGCCGACGGCTGGGCGGCCCTCGGCGGCCTCGTGCCGCCAAAAGAGAAGCGCGGCCTCGTCCTGATCGATCCGCCCTACGAAGAAGCCGGCGAACTGATGAGCGCGATTGGGCGGCTCGGTCGCGCTACCCGGAAATGGCCGACTGGCGTGTTCACGCTCTGGTATCCAGTGAAGCTTCGCACCACCACCGACTCTTTTGCGGCAGCTTTGAGCGCGGCGCTCCCTGCGCCCGCGATCAGGATCGAACTGCTGATCGACGCGCCGAATGATCCTGCCCGCCTCAGCGGCAGCGGACTCGTGGTCGTCAACCCACCGTGGACGCTTGAGGCCGAAGCCCCCGCGATCCTGGCAGCCCTGGCCGAGCGGCTGGGCCGGACCGCCGCCGCCGGATTCAAGGTGGAGCGGCTCGCCACACCGGCATGATCCGCGCCAAACCAGATCGACCAGCGTCCGTGGCCCTCATCGCGGCATCCGGGAGCACTGGCCCGGATCCCACGCGACCGCGCTTCGGAGGTCAGGGAAGCCATACCCCCGCGACCCTGTCGGCCGAGCGTCTCGAAGCGACTGTCGTCCGATCAGGCCCCAGCCTTCGACCGCCGTCCCTTGGCGGCCGGGGCCGGCTCTTCGATAATTTCGGGTCGGCGCTGACGTCCGAGCCCCATGGACTTCGCCAGGTCGGAGCGCTGCTTCGCGTAATTCGGGGCGACCATCGGATAATCGGCCGGCAAACCCCAACGCTCCCGGTACTGCTCCGGCGTGAACCCGCGGCCGCTGAGATGGCGCTTCAACGACTTGTAGCGGCGGCCATCTTCGAGGCTGATCAGGTAATCCGGCGAAAGCGACTTCTTGATCGGAACGGCCGGGCTCGGGCGCTCGGCCTCGGGAGCGGCCTTTGGCTGACCCAAAGCCGCAAGCGAATTATGCACGGCGACGATGAGGTCCGGGATATCTCCCTTCTGAATCGAATTATGCATCACGAAGGCAGAGACGAGTTCTGCCGTCAGCTCGATAAAGTTCGGCTGGGCGGCGATTTCAGTGCTGTCCATAATCCTATGTACTTTCCTAGTCTGCGTCAGAAACCGTCGACATGGGCCTGCACGCCATCTCTGTCAAGTCTTCAAAGGACTAAAAGACACAGTTTTGCGCAAATCCAAGCATTGGGAGAAGCGGCGCGAACAGGCGAAGGATAGTGTCCCCAGCCTGCTCGGGAGTGGTCCTGGGTTGCTGTTTCAGCTTCAGAGAAGCAGAAAGTCCGAAGCCGTCGAGTGAACCGGAACTGCCGCGTCGCGCTGGGAGCGCAGGGAGATCACGATGAAGGGCGAGGACCGGCCAATTCTACTGCCACGCCTTCCCTGAAGGAGCAGGCGGACCTGAACTGGCGGAAACCCGGCCTGCCCAAGGCCATGCACGATGCGCTGCGCGTCTGGTTGGATCGCGGCATCGACGGCTTTCGGGTCGACGAGATCTCCCGCATCGCGGCCCGCGATCGGGCCGTCTCAGGCCCGGCTGGCCCCTATGCTGCTGCTGACCCTCCCGCGGCACGCCCGCGATGCGTTACGGCGACCCGATCGGCCTCGCCTCGCCGGCGTCGAGATCCCGCCCGAGCGCGTGTGCGTCGCATCACGGCTCACTGGTCACTCAAGCCGCCGCTGCAAGCCCGCCCGCCTGCTCGACGAAGCGGGCCACGATATCCACACCTACCCCGCTGCGCAGGTTGGTGAACACGTACGGCCGCGCCCCCCGCATTCGCTTCGTGTCCGCTTCCATCACGGACAGGTCAGCCCCGACGAGCGGTGCGAGGTCGATCTTGTTCACGACGAGGAGATCGGATCGCGTGATGCCGGGCCCGCCCTTCCTCGGGATCTTCTCCCCGCCCGCGACGTCGATGACGTAGATCGTGATGTCGGCGAGTTCGGGCGAGAAGGTCGCGGCGAGGTTGTCGCCGCCGGATTCGATCAGCACGAGGTCGAGCTTCGGGAATTTGGCCCGCATGGCCGCAATGGCGGCGAGGTTGATCGAGGCGTCCTCCCGGATGGCCGTGTGCGGGCAGCCGCCGGTCTCGACGCCGAGGATGCGCTCGATCGGAAGCGCGTCCGCGACCGCCAGAATGCGGGCGTCCTCCTTCGTGTAGATGTCGTTCGTGATGGCGCAGATGTCGTAGCGGTCGCGGAACGTCTTGCAGAGCGCCTCCATGAGGGCGGTCTTGCCGGACCCGACAGGCCCGCCGATGCCGACCCGGAGCGGGCCGTTCGTCGATGCGCTCATGAGCGGAATAGCCTCGTATATTGCGTTTCGTGCCGGAAGGAGCCGAGATCGGCCCGGAAGGTCGGGCCGCCGACATCGTCGAGATCGAGGGTGACGGCCGTCTCGGCCAGCCGCGCAAGGTCGGGGACGAGGCGCGCCAGCACGCGCTGCCCCGCCGTCTGGCCGATCGGGGCGAGCCGGATGGCGGCCGAGACGAGGTTGCCCGTGAAGGCGGTGAGGTATCCCCCGACTGCATCGGCGAGCGGAACGCGGTGGCTCGCGGCCGCCAGGCCGAACGCCACCGGATAGGCCACCGGGCCGAGCACGGGCGCGAGCTCGGTCAAACGCGCTGTCGGCCAGGTGGCGAGCGCGACGTCGAGGAAGCTCCGTCCCTGCTGCCCGGTCTCGAGCCGCAGCTCCGCCGAGGGTGCGAGCGCGAGCGCGAGGTCGTTCGTCTTCCGGAGTGCGTCCGCGTCGCCGGAGCACGCGGCCCGGTAGGCGCCGCAGAGCAGAATCGCGTCGTTACGGCCGGCGCCCTCGAGAAGAACAGTCTCAAGCCACGCCCCGAGCGTCGCCTCGTCCCGAACGTCGCCGGCCTCGGCGGCCCATTCCAGTCCGTGCGAATAGGCGTAGGCCCCGACCGGGAAGGCAGGCGAAAGCCAGCACAGGAGCGCCATTGAGCCGGCCCCGGCCGGCGGGCTCTCATGCACCTTTTTTCGGATCGGGATGGGCGTGGTCATGCCCGTGCCCGAGGGAGTGCTGGTGGTTATGGGCGTGCTGGTGACCGCAATCGGGGCCATGCGCGTCGCCATGATCATGCTCGTGATCGTGCGCGTGGTCGCCCTCATAGGCGCCGCGCTCGGGGCGGAACGGCCGCATCACCTCGCGAACGGTCGCGCCGAGCCCGCGCACCAACTCGATTAGCACATGATCGTGGGTGATGAAGATCGCGCCCTCGCCGATCTCGGCCGCGACATGCCGGTTTCCGACATGCCAGGCGACCTTCATCAAACGCAGCGGGTTGGCGGTCGTGATCTCGATCAGGCGCTCGAGCGCGGCCTTCACCTGGACGAGCCGACCGTCCTCGAGCTTCAGCGCGTCGCCGTCCTCGAGCACGGCCGCACGGTCGAGGTCGAGCAGGAAGGCGAGCCCGCGCTCCCCGGTCAGCGTCACCCGGCGGCGATGGCGCGCCTCGTGATCGAGAGTGAGGGTGTCGGCGACCCGCTCCGGCTTCACGGCGGGGCGGCGGACGACACTGGTGGCGCGAAGCATGATCGAACTCAAACCGAGGAAGCTCCGACATTAGAGCGTTGCGGACCCGGGGTCGACGTCGCCCGGCGTGAAGGTTGCGGCGGCCCGCGCGCCGATCGTGAGGCCTTCAAAATGATCGTCAAGGCTTTCAAGCCTCAGACAACCTCAGCTTCAGCGGGCCATGTCGATCTTCTGATTGCCGATCCCACCTCAAAACAGGAAATAGCGCTGCGCCATGGGCAGCTCCTCGGCGGGCTCGCAGACGAGGAGCTCGCCGTCGGCCCGGACGTCGTAGGTTTCGGGATCGACCTCGATCACGGGCGTCGCGTCGTTGTTGATCATGCTCGCCTTCGAGATGCCCCCCCGCACGTTCTCGACCGCGACAAGCCGCTTGGCGAGCCCGAGCCGGTTCGCGAGCCCGTCCTCCAGCGCCGCGCGTGACACGAAGGTCAGCGACGTTTGCGTGCGGGCTTTCCCATAAGCCCCGAACATGGGGCGGTAATGGACCGGTTGCGGGGTCGGGATGGATGCGTTCGGGTCCCCCATGGGCGCGGCCGCGATCATGCCGCCCTTGATGATGCAGTCGGGCTTCACGCCGAAAAAGGCCGGCGACCACACGACGAGGTCGGCCAGCTTCCCGACCTCGACCGAGCCGATATGCTTCGACACGCCGTGCGCGATCGCGGGGTTGATCGTGTATTTCGCCACGTAGCGCCGCGCCCGCAGGTTGTCGTTGCCGGCGGCTTCGCCCGGCAGCGGGCCGCGCTGGCGCCTCATCTTGTCGGCCGTCTGCCAAGTGCGGATGATGACCTCGCCGACCCGCCCCATGGCCTGACTGTCGGATGACATCATCGAGAGCGCGCCGAGGTCATGCAAAATGTCCTCGGCCGCGACGGTCTCCTTGCGGATGCGGCTTTCCGCAAAGGCGAGGTCCTCCGGGATCGACGGCGACAGATGGTGGCAGACCATCAGCATGTCGAGATGCTCGTCGATGGTGTTCCTCGTGTAGGGCCGGGTCGGGTTGGTGGAGGAGGGCAGCACGTTCGGCAGGCCCGCCACCTTGATGATGTCGGGCGCATGCCCACCGCCCGCGCCCTCGGTGTGGAAGGCGTGGATGGTGCGGCCCTTGAAGGCCGCGATCGTGTCCTCGACGAAGCCGGATTCGTTCAAGGTGTCGGTGTGGATCATCACCTGGACGTCGAAGCGGTCGCCGACGTCGAGGCAGCAATCGATGGCGGCGGGGGTGGTGCCCCAATCCTCGTGCAGCTTCAGCGCGCAGGCGCCGGCTCGCACCATCTCCTCCAGCGCCGCCGGCCGCGAGGCGTTGCCCTTGCCGGTGAAGCCGAGGTTCATCGGGAAGGAATCGGCCGCCTCGAGCATGCGGGCGAGATGCCAGGGGCCGGGCGTGCAGGTGGTCGCGAAGGTGCCGTGCGCGGGCCCGGTGCCGCCGCCCAGCATGGAGGTCACGCCCGACATCAGCGCCTCCTCGATTTGCTGCGGGCAGATGAAATGGATGTGGGTGTCAAAGCCGCCCGCCGTGACGATCTTGCCCTCGCCCGCGATCACCTCCGTGCCCGGCCCGATGACGATGTCGACGCCCGGCTGCACGTCGGGATTGCCGGCCTTGCCGATGGCCGCGATAAGCCCGCCCTTAAGCCCGATATCGGCCTTCACCACCCCCCAATGGTCGAGGATCACGGCGTTGGTGATGACGGTGTCGACCGCGCCGTCCGCGTTGGTGGCCTGGCTCTGCCCCATGCCGTCGCGGATCACTTTGCCGCCGCCAAATTTCACCTCCTCGCCATAGGTGGTATGATCCCGCTCGACCTCGATCACGAGCGAGGTGTCGGCGAGCCGGATCCGGTCGCCGATGGTCGGGCCGAACATGTCGGCGTAGGCGGCGCGGGGGAGCGAGGTCGGGGGGCGGGTGTCGGCGGGCATGTCGACCTCATTCGGCGACGTCGAAACAGGAATTGTGCCTTATGGGATGGCCGAGAAGGCCCGTGCGTCCAGTGCATCCTCATCGAACGTGAACGTGGTCCAGCAACCCATATCCAAATTGATCTCAGCGATCAAATAATCGGCGTAATCCGAACGACCGGCAGCGTAATCCTTAAGCGCGCGCCAGGCCGCGCCCTCGAACTGCACAACGAAATCTTCTGTTTCAAGCAATTGCTCCAGAAACGCGACAATCTCCGCCCGCGTCCGCTTGAGCTGCCTGTGGAGCGTCCATGTCGCCTCGACCAAGACGATGGTGCTGATCGAGAACATCTCTTCCGAGGCGTTGCCCAAGAGCGCGACAACACGGCGGCACTGTGCCGGATCGTCGTCCAAAGCCAACCGAAGGATCGCGTTCGTGTCGAGCCCGATCACCGCCGCGCGTTACGCCTCGCTCGATCGAACCGCTCGCCCACAGCATCCGTGACGGCCGCGTCGATGTCGGCTTGCGCTACAGCCGGCGCCCGATCCTCTTGCGCGAGACTCCCCACGAAATCGGCAAGCTTTCGCGGCTTCCGCAGGCGCGCCGTTCCGTCGTCCTCCATCACCAAGGTCAAGGTAGTGCCGGCGTCGATCCCCATCGCTCGACGGTACTCCACGGGTAATGTCACCTGCCCTTTGCTGGTGACGGTCATGTGAAAGAGATGCACGGCTCACCTTACTTTACGCAGAATGTAAGGCAACGCCTCTGAAGCCGCAATGGTGTGCCCCTCATTACCGTCAGAAGCTCCGCCCATCGACCTGCTTCGGCGACAGCGTGGCGGGATCGACGCCGTCGAGGCAGCGGATGTTGACGGCCACCATCTCGGCTCCGTCCTTCGGCGAGGTGCCGCGGGCGAAGCTCTCGATGCCGCAAGTTGCACAGAACAGGTGGTGAATGGCCTTCTTGTTGAACTGGTAGTCGGACAGGCTGTCCTCGCCGGATGTCAGGCTGAAGGACGAAGCCGGCGCGAAGGTCAGGATCGCGCCGAGCTTCGAGCACCGCGAGCAGTTGCAGGAGATCGCGCCGTCGAGGTCGGCCGTCACCTCGTAGCGAACGGCCCCGCAATGGCAGCCACCCTCGTATCGCTGCGTCCCCATGATGCGCCCCTTTCCGTCACAGCGCCGCCCGTGGCTGCGCGACGGTCTCATCGAAGATGCGTTCGAGCGCGGGATCTACGCCGCGGCAACCGGCGACCACCTGCTCGGTCCAGTCCAGGCAATCGAGGAGGCGCTGTCGCTCCCAATGGTCGGGCGGGCTCGCCAGGAGTGAGCGCAGGTTGCTTACCTTGTCGGCCATCTTCAGCCTCCTAGCGCCGGGCGACTTCAACGGGGCAGCCTCGAAACGGCCTCATCGAGGGCGCCCATCACGTCCTGCCTGAACCCATACACCTCCCGCTTGCCACCATACGGCACCAGCGCGACCTCGCGCGTGGCGCCCGGCTCGAACCGGACCGCGGTGCCGGGCGCGATGTCGAGCCGCATCCCCCTCGCCTGCTCACGCTCGAAGCGGAGCGCCGGGTTCGTCTCGTAGAAGTGGTAGTGCGAGCCGACCTGGATCGGGCGGTCGCCCGTGTTGGCCACCTCCAGGACGACCCGCACCGCCCCCTCGTTGAAGACGATGTCGCCCTTGCGGGCCGTGACGGCCCCAGGAACATCGTCGGAGGCCGGGCCCCGGATCGGGTGGTGGACGGTGACGAGCTTCGTCCCGTCCGGGAAGGTCGCCTCGACCTGGATGTCGTGGATCATCTCGGCGATGCCCGGCATGACCTGATCCGAAGTCAGCACGCCTGCGCCCGCCTCCATCATCTCGGCGACCGTTCGGCCGTCCCGCGCGCCCTCGACCACGACATCGGTGATGAGCGCGATCGCCTCCGGGTGGTTCAGCTTGACGCCGCGGGCGAGCCGGTTCCGGGCCACGATCGCGGCCATGGCGACGAGCAGCTTGTCCTTTTCGCGCGGGGTCAGGTTCATGGGCGGTCCGTCACAGAAGCCAGACGCGCGGCAGCGCGCGCCCGCGAAACGCAGTCATGAAGCGGGCCGCATCGCGGCGCAACGTCCCGATGTCGGCCGCGAGCCAGCGAACCGCGAGGCAGCCGTCCCAGGCCGAGGCGCCACACTCGCTCGTCACGCCCGCGAGGTGCTCCCGGGCTTGGTCGAGGCGGGCCTCGGCATCGGGCGCGACGTAGAGCAGCGTCGCGAGCGCGCGCCCGCCCGCCGCCACTTCCGGCCTCGCGAGCCGGGCCGCGATGGGGCCCTCGAGACGGAACGTGTCGGCATAGACGAGACGCCCGCCACGGCGCACGCGCCAGCGATCCTCGAAGAGGCCGCTCTCCACCACCTCGCCCGACGCGGCGCGGCCGAACACCACCGCTTCGAACAGGAGGACGGAGGCGGTGGGATCGAGATCGACGTCCAAGCGGCGCAGGAGGCGGGCGCGGTCGAACAGGATCGCCTCCTGCGGCAGCCACTCGAGCCGAGCGCGGGGGCCGAGCGCGATGCGGGCCACGATCTCGGCCGTGGCGCCGTCCGAGCGGTAGATCTTCTCGGCCGCGGCCGTCGTGAGCACGAACTCGGCCTCGGGACGGAGCGCGATCACCGTGGTGAAGCGGTCGCCGGCCGCGATCCCGCCAGCGGTGTTGATGATGACCCCTTCCGGGGCCGCATCTCGGATTCGCGGAAGGCGTAGCCGGGCGGAACCCGATTCGGCGAGCCTACGAATGCCGGAACGCGGGCCCATCCGCTCGACGGTGAACGCAATGCGGCCTTCGGCGCGCTGGCGGCCGGCAGTGGTCTCGGCCAAGCCTGCCTTCGACGTCATGGCTGGGCTTGTCCCGGCCGTGGCGGGCGGCGGGCGTAAGAGGCTCAGATCGCGAGCCTCGCCCGGACGTCCTCGCCTTCGAGCTCGGCCCGGCCGCCCGACACCACGACCTCGCCGCGCTCCATGACGATGAAGCGGTCCGCCAGCTCGCGGGCGAACTCGAAGTACTGCTCGACCAGCAGGATGGCCATGTCGCCGCGCCCGCGCAGGTAGGAGATGGCGCGGCCGATATCCTTGATGATGGAGGGCTGGATGCCTTCCGTCGGCTCGTCGAGCACGAGGAGGCGCGGCCGCGTGGTCAGCGCCCGGCCGATGGCGAGCTGCTGCTGCTGGCCGCCGGACAGGTCGCCGCCGCGCCGGTTCAGCATAGATTTCAGGACGGGGAAGATGTCGAACACCTCCTCGGGCACATGCCGGTCCTTGCGGCGGAGCGGGGCGAAGCCCGTCTCGAGGTTCTCCCGGACGGTGAGGAGCGGGAAGATCTCCCGGCCCTGCGGCACGTAGGCGATGCCGCCGCGGGCCCGGTCGTAGGGCTTCAGGCGAGAGATGTCCCGGCCCTCGAAGGTGACGGAGCCGCCCGCGATCGGGCGATGGCCGACGATGGCGCGAAGCAGCGAGGACTTGCCGACGCCGTTCCGGCCGAGCACGCAGGTGACCTCCCCCCGCGCCGCCTCCACCGAGACGCCGCGCAGCGCCTGAGAAGCGCCGTAGAAGAGGGAGAGGTTCTGGACGTTCAGCATGACGGGCCCGTCATTCCGGGAAACGCGCAGCGTCGAACCCGGAACCCATGACTCGGCTGCGGAGCTTGGACGTGGGTTCCGGGTTCTCGCCTGCGGCGAGCCCCGGAATGACAAGCAGAGCTGCTCCCATCATCGCCCGAGATACACCTCGATCACCCGGTCGTTGGCGCTGACCTGGTCGAGGGGGCCCTCCGCCAGGACTGACCCTTCGTGGAGGCAGGTGACCTTTACGCCGAGATCGCGCACGAAGACCATATCGTGCTCGACCACGACCACGGAGCGGGTCTTGGCGATCTCGCGCAGGAGGTCGGCCGTGTCCGCGGTCTCCTGGTCGGTCATGCCGGCGGCCGGCTCGTCCACGAGGAGCAGCTTCGGCTCCTGAGCGAGCAGCATGCCGATCTCGAGCCATTGCTTCTGCCCATGGCTGAGCTCGGCCGCCTGTCGGGCGCGGTGGTCCTTTAGACGGATGCGCTCCAGCAGCTCGTCGAGCCGCGCGCGCTCGGCCGGGGTGCGGCGGGCGAACAGCGTCGGGAACGGCGCCCGGTTGGCCTTCAGCGCGAGGCGCAGGTTGTCTTCGACCGTGTGCATCTCGAACACGGTCGGGGTCTGGAACTTGCGGCCAATGCCGAGTTCGGCAATCTCCGCCTCGTCGAGCCGGGTCAAGTCGTGCGAGCCCTCGAATAAGGCCTGGCCGTCGGTCGGGCGCGTCTTGCCCGTGATCACGTCCATCATAGTGGTCTTGCCGGCCCCGTTCGGGCCGATGATGGCCCGCATCTCGGCGCGGCCCACGGTCAGGGACAGTTCGTTCAAGGCCTTGAAGCCGTCGAACACGACGGACACGCCGTCGAGGTAGAGAAGGGCGGTGGTGACCGGGAGCATGCGGGTCACTCGGCGGGAGAGGGCGCAAGCGGCGCGCCGGTCCGGCTTGCCGGGCGCGGGACGCCGTCCTCGCCCACAATCTCCGGCGCGGAGCGGCGGCCCCGATAGCCGAGCGCCTCCAGCGCGGTGCCGAGGATGCCCTTCGGCAGGAACAGCGTGACGAGGACGAACATGGCCCCGAGCGCGAAGAGCCAAAGCTCCGGCAGCATGCCGGTGAACCAGCTCTTGCCGGCATTGACCGCGACCGCGCCGAGGGCCGCGCCGACGAGCGTGCCGCGCCCCCCGACAGCGACCCAGATCACGGTTTCGATCGAGTTCGCGGGTGCGAACTCGGACGGGTTGATGATGCCGACCTGCGGCACGTAGAGCGCGCCCGCGATCCCGGCCAGCATCGCGGACACGACCCACACGAAAAGCTTGTAGCTCTCCACCCGATAGCCGATGAAGCGCGTCCGGCTCTCCGCGTCCCGGATGGCGACCAGGACCTTGCCGAGCTTCGAGGTCACGATGAAGCGGCACACGAGGTAGCCGCCCGCGAGCGCCAGGGCGGAGAGCGCGAACATGACCGCCCGAGTCCACTGGGCCTGGACGGGGGCGCCGAGGATGTCCTTGAAATCGGTGAGGCCGTTGTTGCCCCCGAAGCCCATATCGTTGCGGAAGAAGGCGAGCAGGAGCGCGTAGGTCATTGCCTGTGTTATGATCGAGAGATACACGCCGGTGACGCGAGACCGGAACGCGAGCCAGCCGAACACAAAGGCGAGAAGGCCGGGCGCCGCGACCACCATCAGGGCCGCGAAGGCAAAATGGTCGAAGCCCTGCCAGTACCAGGGCAACTCCTTCCAGTTCAGGAACACCATGAAGTCCGGCAGGAGCGGGTTCGCGTAGACTCCCCGGGCGCCGATCTGGCGCATGAGGTACATGCCCATGGCGTAGCCGCCGAGCGCGAAGAAGGCGCCGTGGCCGAGCGACAGGATGCCGGCGTAGCCCCAGATCAGGTCCACCGCGACCGCGAGCAGCGCATAGCAGAGGTACTTGCCGAGGAGCGGCATCAGGTAGTCCGGCACATGGAAGGCGGAGCCCGGCGCGGTCCAAAGGTTCAAGGCCGGCACGATCGCGGCCGTCGCGAGCACGATCGCCAGGAATACGATGCCGGGGCGGTTGAGCAGTCGGTCGGAGGTCATGGGCCGAGGCCCGCCGACGCGTCTCCTCTCCCTCGGGGAGAGGCCGAGCAGGCGCGAAGCGCCGCCCGGGTGAGGGGTGTCGGCGGCGGCAACGGCGTGTGTCCCCGGCCCTCATCCGGTTGCGCTGACGCGCAACTCAACTTCTCCCGAAGGCAGAAGAGACGCGGTTGTCGCTCCACCCTCACGCCTCCACGAACCGACCCTTCAGCGCGAACAGGCCGCGGGGGCGCTTCTGAATGAAGAGGATGATGGCGACGAGGAGGATGATCTTGCCGAGAACCGCGCCGGCCAGCGGTTCGAGAAGCTTGTTCGCGATGCCGATCGACATGGCCCCAACGAGCGTGCCCCAGAGGTTGCCGACGCCGCCGAACACCACGACCAGGAAGGAATCGATGATGTAGCCCTGGCCCAGGTTCGGGCTGACATTGTCGATCTGCGAGAGCGCCACGCCCGCGATGCCGGCGACGCCGGACCCGAGGCCAAAGGTCATCGCGTCGACCCAGTCGGTCCTGATCCCCATCGCGCCGGCCATGCGGCGGTTCTGGGTCACGGCGCGGATCTGCAGGCCGAGGGTTGTCCGTTTCAAGGCGAGCAGCAAGGCGACGAAGACCACAAGCGCGAAGGCGATGATGGCGATCCGGTTCCAGGTGAGCGTAAGGCCGCCAAGATCCGTCGCGCCCGACATCCAGGATGGGTTGCCGACCTCGCGGTTGTTGGCGCCGAACATCGACCGCACCGCCTGCTGCAGGATAAGCGAGAGCCCCCAGGTCGCAAGCAGCGTCTCGAGCGGGCGCCCATACAAGAAGCGGATCACGGAGCGCTCGATCAGCACCCCGACCGACCCCGCGACCAGGAAGGCGAGCGGCAGCGCAATCGCGAGCGACCAGCCGAACAGCCACGGCGCCTGCGTCCGGATCAGCTCCTGCACCACGAAGGTCGTATAGGCGCCGAGCATCACCATCTCGCCATGCGCCATGTTGATGACGCCCATCACCCCGAAGGTGATCGCGAGGCCGATCGCCGACAGGAGCAGGACCGAGCCGAGGCTGATTCCGTAGACGACGTCCTGCGCCGTCTTGAAGAGGGCAAGCCGCCCCTCGATCGCGGCGACCGCGTCCGCGGCCATCTGCCGGATGGCCAGCGATGCCGCCGCGGGAAGCGACCGCAGGATGCCGAGCGCGTCCTGGTCGCCCCGCGCGGCCAGGACCGTGATGGCGTCCGTCATCTCGGTCGAGCTGGCCTCGGGCTTCGTCAAGATCACGGAGGCGCGCGCCTCCTGAAGCACCCGCCTGACGCGCGGATCGGCCTCGGCCGCGAGGGCGGAGTCGAGGGCCGGCAGGGCCGAGAGGTCGCGCGATTTAAACACGGCGTTGGCGGCGGCTTCGCGCCGACGCGGATCGGGCGCACGAAGCGTCATGGCGCCGAGCGCCGCATCGACCGCGCGCCGGACCCGGTTATTGAGACGGACGGGTTTCAGCTCGGCCGCGTCGAGCGTGGCGGCCGCCCCGGTCGTGGCGATACGCAGCCCGCCGCCGGCGGGTTCCCGGATGTAGATGACCTTGTCGGCGGATCGGACGAGGAGGCGGCCGTCCCGGAGGGCCCCGACAACATCGATCGCAAGCGGGTTGCCGCTCGCCGCCACCCCCTCGATCGCGGCTTCCGTCTCCGGGTAGCTGTCGGCTGCGAAACGCGCGAGCGCGTCCGTGTAGGGGTCGGCTCGGGCGGAGTCAGAATAAAGAGCACCCGCCATGGCCGCAAAGGCCGCGAACAGCACTCGGCCGAAACTCATCATCGCTTCCTGACGTCATGGCCGGGCGGAGCAGCCGCCATCAGCGGCTGAGGAGGGTTGGCCCGCCCATCCCGATCCGCGAGGCGGAAACTCATCAATCGAGGTCCCCGGGGCAAAGCCCGGGGATGACACGCGTCCGGTGCTGCGGGCTTACGCCCCGCCGCACTTGCCGGTCTTAGTGTTGAAGTTGCCGCACTTCTTGCCGACCCAATCGGCCTCGAGGTCGCGCGAGCCTTCGAGCTCCTTCGACCAGGCGTCGCCCGCGACGAGACCCTGCGTCTTCCACACTACGTCGAACTGGCCGTCGGCCTTGATCTCGCCGATGAAGACCGGCTTCGTGATGTGGTGGTTCGGCAGCATCTTGGAGGTGCCGCCGGTCAGGTTGGTGGCCTCGATGCCGGGCAGCGCGTCGATCACCTTGTCGACCTCGACCGACTTCACCTTCTCGACAGCCTTGACCCACATGTTGAAGCCGATCACGTGCGCTTCCATCGGGTCGTTGGTCACCGCCTTGTCGCTCTTTTTATAGGCCTTCCACTTTGCGATGAAGTCCTTGTTCGCGGGCGTGTCGATCGACTGAAAGTAGTTCCACGCCGCGAGGTGGCCGAGGAGGGGCTTCGTGTCGATGCCGGCGAGCTCCTCTTCCCCGACCGAGAAGGCCACGACCGGGATGTCCGTCGCCTTGACGCCCTGGTTGCCGAGCTCCTTGTAGAACGGAACGTTGGCGTCGCCGTTAATGGTCGACACGACAGCCGTCTTCTTTCCGGCGGAGCCGAATTTCTTGATGTCGGACACGATCGTCTGCCAGTCGGAGTGCCCGAACGGCGTGTAGTTGATCATGATGTCCTCGGACTTCACGCCCTTCGACTTGAGATAGGCTTCGAGGATCTTGTTCGTGGTGCGCGGGTAGACGTAGTCGGTGCCGGCCAGAACCCAGCGCTGCACCTTCTCGTCCTTGGCCAGATAATCGACAGCCGGGATCGCCTGCTGGTTCGGGGCCGCGCCGGTGTAAAATACGTTCCGCTCGCTCTCCTCGCCCTCGTACTGAACGGGATAGAACAGGATCGAGTTGAGCTCCTTGAAAACGGGTAGGACGGACTTCCGCGAGACGGAGGTCCAGCAGCCGAACACGGCGGACACCTTGTTCTGGGCGACGAGCTCACGCGCCTTTTCGGCGAAGAGCGGCCAGTTGGACGCCGGATCGACCACCACCGCCTCGAGCTTCTTGCCGAGCAGGCCGCCCTTTTTGTTCTGCTCGTCGATCAGGAAAAGCATCGTGTCCTTCAGCGTCGTCTCGCTGATCGCCATCGTGCCCGACAGCGAGTGGAGGATGCCAACCTTGATCGTCTCTTGCGCCTGGGCGCGGGCGACGCCGCCCGCCAGCATGGTCGCGCTCGCGAGTGCGCCAACGGCTGCCCGTCTGGTGAAGTTCATGTGATGCCTCTCCGGATTACGCGGCCGACGTTGCAGCCCACGCCGGGAGCGCAATCGGTGTGCCAGCGGCGCGGGGAGAGGAATGGCACCGTCGTAAAGGACGTCATCCGCCGGGGCGAGACAGTTGACTACCAATGAGGCATGTTTGGACCTGATGCCTCAACTGTGTGCACCTTCAGATCATGATGGCGAGCTTGCATCCTCTGCCGGCAGCGGTTTCGGGCACAGCAGCGAAGCAGGGACGGCGTTCGCATCGAGAGCAGCGCGCGACCGAGAGTGGAAAAAGGGGCGGCGCGTCCGCTGTCAGCGCCGCCTGGCGATTCCGCTCTCCGGAACGTCCCAGTACAAACCCGTCATGACAACAAGCGCTTCGCGGGCCAGTTCCGCCGTCCAATGCTCGTTCGGGGCGTGCTGCGAGCAGCCGTTGAAGGAATGCGGCACCCAAAGCGTCGGCAGCGCCAAGATCTCGGAGAATGCGTCGTTCGGCAGCGAACCGCCGAGATTGGGAAGGAGCGCCGGCTCCTTGCCGGTGCTCCTGCGCATCGAGTCGAGAGCCCAACCGACCCAGGGGCTGTCCGGGTCGAGCCGGGTCGCCGGGAACACCTCCTCGCGCGCCGGCTCGACCTGCACGAACGGGAAGCCGGCGCGGTCGAGGTGGCGGCGCAACGCCGGGATGATATCCGCCATCTCGATGCCGACCACGTAACGGAGCTGGCAGCGCGCCCAGGCGCGGGGCGGCACGGCGTTGACGGGCCCCCTCGGGTTGCCGCTCTCCATGGCCAGGATCTCGAAGGACGACCAGCCGAACACCTTCTCGGGGCCGGAGAGGCCGGGCTCGCCCCAGCCTGGATCGATCGCCGGTGAGTCCTCCCCCATGTCGAGCTCGAGCCCGGAGAGCGCGCGGCGCACCGGGTCCGGGAGCCCGCCTGTCGGGAGCCATTCCGGAATGAGGATCTGGCCTCTCGGGCTCGTAATCGAGGCGAGCGCGTGCGCGAGCTGGATGGCCGGGCTTGACAGGAGACCGCCCCAATTGCCGGAATGGTGGCCGCCCTCGCGAGCGTCGATGAAAACGTCCATGGAGGCGCCGCCGCGCGTGCCGAGATAGATCGTCGGCCGGTTCCGGTCCGGCCGAGGCCCGTCCGAGCCGATGAGCACGTCTGAGCGGAACAGGTCGAGATGCGCCGAGCAGACCTCGCGCAGACCGGGCGACCCCGTCTCCTCGCCCATCTCGATCAGCCATTTGGCGTTGAACCCGAGCCGCCCTCGCGTCGAGATCACGGAGGCCTGCGCGGCGAGGTTGGCCGAATGCTGGCCCTTGTTGTCGACGACGCCGCGCCCGTACCAGCGATCGCCTCGCTCCGTCAGCGTCCAGGGCGAGAGGCCAGGTTCCCACCCGTCGTCGAGGCCGCGGATGACGTCGCCGTGGCCGTAGCCGAACACGGTGAGGAGGCTCGGATCCTCGATCCGCTCGGCGAACAGGAACGGGCCCTTCGCGCGCGGCTCCTCGATGATGCGACATGTGAACCCGAGCGCCTCGAAGGCGGGCGTCATCTCGTCCACCAGATAGCGGCGAAGCTCGGGCGCGCGCTCCGGGTTCTGGCTCTCGGTCGGAATCGCGACGCGGCGGGCGACGTCCCGCTGGAAGGCGCCCGAGTCGAAATGGGCGAGCGCGTGCGCGATGGCGGCTTCGCGCGTCATGAGGCGCTCCTTCGGTCGGGCGAGATGGCGTCGCGTAGTCCGTCGCCGAGGAGGTTGATGGCGAGGATCAGGAACGCCAGGCACCCGCCCGGGATCGCGATCAGCCAGAAAGAGAAGAACATGTACGGCTTCGCCTCCGAGATCATGAGGCCCCAGGAGGGCAGCGGGGGCTGCACGCCGAGACCGAGGAAGGACAGGGCCGCTTCGAGCAGGATGGCGCTCGCGGCCTCGAGCGTCGCCGTGACGATGAGGAAGGGCGCGACGTTCGGGAGCACCTCGCGCGCGATGATGCGGGCCGTCGAGGCGCCGCCTGCCCGGGCGGCTGTGACGTAATCGAGGTTTCGCACGCTCTGCGTGGCGCTTCGCATGACGACCACGAAGCGGTCCCATTTCAGCACGCCGAGCACCAGGATCACGAGGGGCAGCGAGCCGCCCACGATCGCCACCGCGGCGAGCGCCACGAGGATGACGGGAAGCGCCAGCCGGACGGTGATCGCGAAGGTTACGGCGAGGTCCACCTTGCCGCCGAAATAGCCGGCCGCGACGCCGAGCACCGTGCCGATGAGGCCGGACAGGAGCGCGACCGAGATCCCGATCAGGAGCGAGATGCGGGCCCCGTAGAGGGTGCGGGACAGGTAGTCGCGACCCAGCGCGTCGGTGCCGAGCGGGTGCGCCCACTCGCCTTTCGCGAACCAGACCGGCGGGATCGTGCGTCGGGTCAGGTTCTGGACGTACGGATCATGCGGGGCGAGCAGTGGCGCGAAGATGGCGACGAGCACGACGACGAGCAGCACGGCGCCGCCGAAAACGAGGCTCCGGTGCCGCCACCAGCCGGCGGGGCTCGGCGCAGCGGCGGCAAGCTCCAGGGCCGACGGCAGCTCGTCGGTGACGGTGGCGCTCACATGGCGGCCCTGAGGCGCGGGTCGAGCCACGCGTTGACGATGTCGGCCGCGAGCGTGAGGAGCACGTAGAGGATCGACAGGAGCAGCACCACGACCTGCATCACCGGCAGGTCCTTGTGGGTGATCGCCTCGTAGGCGAGGTAGCCGAGCCCGTCGAGCGCGAAGATGGTCTCGATCACGACGGAGCCGCCGAGGAGGTAGCCGAGCTGCACGACCGCGAGCGCCACAACGGGCGTGAGCGCGTTGCGGAGGGCGTGCCGCACCACGACCTTGCCCCACGGCACGCCCTTGGCGCGCGCAGTGCGGATGAAGTCGGAGGACAGGACCTCGATCATTCCGGCCCGGATCAGCCGCATGAAGGCCGGCGCTACGTAATAGCCGAGCGCGATCGTCGGCATCACGTAATGCAGCCACGTCCCGGAGCCGGAGACCGGCAGCCAGCGCAGCGTGATCGAAAACAGCATGATGAGGAGGAGTGCGAAGAAGAAGTTCGGCATGGCCTGCCCGGCCACCGCGACCGACAGCGCCGCCCGATCCATCCAGCTGTTCGGCCGCAGCGCCGCCAGGACGCCGAGCGGCACGGACACGACGAGCGCGAAGGCGAGCGACAGGAGACCGAGGGTCAGGGTCACGGGCAGCTTATCGAGCACGAGCGCGGCCACGCTCGACTTGAAGTAGTACGACGTCCCGAAATCGCCGCGCACGAGGCCCCAGAGCCAGTCGAGATATTGGATCGCGATCGGCCGGTCGAGCCCGAAGGCGAGCCGCACGGCCTGGATGTCCTCCTCCCGGGCGCCCTCCCCCGCGATGGCGGTCGCGACATCGCCGGTCAGGCGAACGAGCGCGAAGGACAGGATCGAAACCGCGAACCCGACCGCGAGCGCGAGCAGGAGGCGCTTCAGGATGAAGGCGCGCATGGGTGCGTCGAGACGCCCGCTGACGCGGGCTCCTCAGCAGGACGAAGGTGTTTAGGATTAGGCAACGCTCGTCATGCTGAGGAGGGGCGAAGCCCCGTCTCGAAGGATCACTTCCAGCTCATCTCCCAAAACCTCGGCATCTCGTCCGGGTAGGCTTTGAAGGTCAGCTCCTTCGAGGCGACGTAATAGGTCGGGAGCGAGTAGAGCGGCACCGCGTAGGCCTTGGCCGAAATGATCTGGAGCGCCTTCTTGTAGGCATCCTCGCGGACGGCCGGATCGACCGAGGTGTCTCCCGTCTTCAGGAGCGCCTGCAGCTCGGGATCGCGGGTGACGTCGTCGCCCCCGCCCCCGAACCAGACGGGCGTCGAGGCCGAGACGTCGTTGACCGAGAACGAACCCCAGGTCTGGACCGCGAGCCCGGCTTTGTGGCCGCGCACCTGGTCTCGCATCGCCGCGTATTGGAGAAAACGCAGGTTGGCCTTGATGCCGACCGCCTGCAGGTAATTGATCACCACCTCGCTCTGCTGGCGGTCGCGATAGGCGTAGAGGTCGAGCTCGAGCCCGTTCGGGAAGCCGGCCTCGGCGAGAAGCGCCTTCGCTTTCGCGGGATCGTACGCGTAGGGCGTCGCCCCCTCCTCCGTGCAGCCGAACTGCGACGCGAAGCACATCGTGACGAGCGGGCGCGAGCCGCCGCCCACGATCTCCCGCGTCATGGCTGCCTTGTCGATCGCGTGGTTGATGGCCTTTCGGACCCGCTCGTCCCGAAGAGCCGGGACGGGAGCGTCCGCCAGCGTGTTGAAATGGATGAACGCGATCCGCATCGTCTCGCCCGAGACGCTCTGAAGGGTCGGCACCGTGGCCATCTGATCGGCCTGGTCCTTCGGGACGTTCATGATGAAGTCGAGCCCGCCGGACATCAGCTCCGCCATCTGGGTCTGGCGATCGGGGATGAAGCGGAGCTCGATTCGGGCGATCTTGGGCTGCGGCTTCGGCGAATCCTTGAAGTAGTCCGGGTTGCGCTCGAGCGTGACCGACTTGCCGATGACGTGGCTCGCGACCCTGTAGGGCCCCGACCCGACCGGCTTCTCGTTCATGCCCTTCGGGCCGACCCTCTCGTAATAGGCTCCGGGATGGATCACGACGGGTCCGGCCAGATACTCGATCGCGGCCGGGAAGGGCTGCTTCGTGACGATCCGAACCTTGAACGGATCGACCTTCTCGGCCCGTTCGATCCAGCTGACATTGGCCTGCGTGGTCGACTTGCTCTCGGGCTTCGACACGTAGTTCAGGGTGGCGACGACGTCGTCCGCCGTGAACTCGTCCCCGTTGTGGAACTTCACCCCACGCCGGAGGTCGAATTCCAAGGTCCTGTCGTCGACCTGTCGCCAACCCGTCGCGAGCTGGCCCTTGTACTGGCCGCTGCTCGGGTCGCGGTAGACGAGCGTGTCCCAGACCTGCTGGCCGAGGATCACCCCGATCCTGACGTTGTTGAAATAGGGATCGATGCTCTCCGGCACCTGATCGGCCGCGAACCGGATCGAGTTCGAGCGCTTGTCGGCCCAAGCCGGGCCGGCCGCGAGGGTGAGCGAGAGGAGAAGAGCACCGATCGCGCGCCGCATGTCGACCTGCCGTGTTGTGATCGGCTGGAGTGTCGTGGCGGCGAACGCGGCGAGTCAAGGTGCGGCGGCCGGCCTCGGCCGTGAGGACGGCAACCATGCGCCCCCCGAGACCTTGCCGGGGCCTGCACCCTGCCTCATCGTGCTGCTCTCGCGAAGTTTCCCCTGATCGCGCATCCTCCCTTCCTTGCGGGAGGTCCGCCGGCCAACGCGGACGACGCGTGACGAGGAAGGGGGGAAGATGGACCGGGGTGTCGTCTCGCGCCGATCGGCGCTCGGAGTGGTCGCGGGTGCGCTTACGGCGCCGGCAGTGGCGCAGGCCCAGGCGCAGGCGAGCGAAGTCCGCGTGATGATCCAGTTCGGCATCTCGTATCTGCCGCTCATGATGATCGAGGAGGAGAAGCTCCTCGACGCCGCGCTGGCCGAGGAGGGCATCGGCAAGGTGGCGCTCAAGCTTCAACGCGTGAGCGGGTCGACCGCCATTAATGACGGGTTGCTCGCCGGGGCGGCGGATCTCGGAGTCATGGGAACGCCCTCGCTGCTCATCATCGCGGAGAAGACGCGCGGCGGCGTGAAGGGGCTGGCCGGGACCTCCTCGTTCCCGATGGTCCTGAACACGAGCGTCGGCCGCATCAGAACGCTCGGTGATCTCACCCCACAGCAGGACCGGATCGCGCTACCCGCAACGACGAGCCCGCAGAACCTGGTTCTCCGCATGGCGGCTGAAAAAATGTTCGGTGATCTCAGGAAATTCGACACGAGCATCGTGGCGCTGCCGCATCCCGACGCTATGGCCGCCATGCTGGCCGGGACCGAGGTCTCGGCGCACTTCACGAACGCGCCCTTCGCGCAATACGAGGCGGACGACAAGCGCGTGCGTCGCATCCTCAGCTCGGACGATGTGCTCGAGAAATCCTCGACCTTCGTCCTGCTCGCGGGCAAGTCGCGCTTCGTCGACCAGAACCCGAGAGTCGCGGCCGCGCTCGTGAAGGCGATGGATGTCGCGATCGCCCGGATCAAGGCCGATCCGGCGAAAGCCGCCGCGATCTACCTCAAGCAAGGGGAGTTATATACGAGCTTGACCCAACGTCCGACCTAGCGTAGGCTCCTCAAATCAAGAGGGCCACGCCGTGATCGCCGAGTTCCACAGCCTTTACGACCTGTTCGAAGCGATCCCGGATGAGCAAGCCGCGATTGATCACTTCCGCGCGCTGCGCTGGAAAGATGGAGCGTACTGCCCTCACTGCGGATCGGTGAAGGTCTATCACTTCTCGGACAACCGGACCCACAAGTGCGGCGACTGCCGGCAGCGCTTCTCGATCAAGGTCGGCACGATCTTCGAGGACACGAAGATACCGATCCGCAAGTGGCTCGCCGCGATCTGGATGCTGACTTCGCACAAGAAAGGCATCGCCAGCACGACGCTCGCGAAGGACATCAAGGTCACTCAGAAGACCGCGTGGTTCATGCTCCACCGCCTTCGGCACGCGGCGACCACGAAGTCCTTCAACGCGCCGCTGAAGGGCACCGTAGAGGCCGATGAGACGTTCATCGGCGGCAAGGAAAAGAACAAGCACGCCAGCAAGCGCAAGCACGTCGGAACAGGCGGCGCGGGCAAGGTCGCGGTTCTCGGGTTCCAAGAGCGCGGCGGCGAGCTGCGCACCATGATCGTTGACGACCTGAAGGCGAAGACGGTCCAGGCCGAAGTCGCCGCCCATGTCGAGCCCGGCTCAACCGTGATGACGGACGAGTTCGGCGGCCTATCGTGGGCTTCAGAAGACCTACGACCATCAAACGGTCAGCCACACGGCCGGCGAGTACGTGCGGGGCGACGCCCATACGAATAGCATCGAGGGCGTATGGGCGCTCCTGAAGCGCCAGATTTACGGGATCCACCACTGGGTCAGCGACAAACACCTGAGCCGCTACCTTTCCGAGTCGTCATGGCGCTTTAACCGGCGCAAGATGGGCGAAGGCGAGCGCCTGAACGCTCTTATAGCTGGCGCGCAAGTGGGCGTTTGACATACCGAGGACTGATCGGATGATCGAGAGAAAGAAGCCTCATGGCGTGGCTTCCTCGCCATCACGGCTACTCAACATGCCCTTTGATGAGGCTCTCTCACGTTTTATAAAAACAAATCCAAAGGAACTTACAGATGCGTTTAAGGACGTCCAGCAGAAGCAAGAGGAAGTCCAGCGCTATGTCGAAGAACGAGAAGCAAGCATCCATAAAGGAGCCCGACGCGCCACAAAGCGATTCCGTCCTTGATTTTCTGTATCATGATGTTCGACGTGTAGGCTCTTTCCTCGCGCAATTCGATGACTCTGGTCACTTACAGCGAGTAACCCAATCGGAGTCGGCTTCTAGGAACACAAAACGCGGATGGGAGATGGAACTGGGCGGCGGCGTAGCCGAACTCGGGAGCGCCAAGGTGGTCGCGAGGCGATCACCTGGCGAAGGCGGCGGGGAGGCCAGCGAGCGCATCTACGACCCGCTTTGGACGAATGCCCGCGTTCTTCTCGACTACCTCGCTGAAAGAGACATGATCCAGCGCGATATTTGGGAAGCCCGAATGGGCCAATTCGTGCTTGCTAAGGGCAGTATTGTTGTACTCGATCTAGGAATGTTGAAGAACGTTTGGGTAAAACCGACGATCTAGTCGCAGGTAACAAAAGGCGCAATCGAGCATGCCCAAGCCAATGCCTCTGGCACGCCGCTTGGACAACTGCTGCCAGACGGAAGTCCTGAAGAAGGTGCCGCATTCGTCCTTGAGATGAATGTCTTTGTTCCCGCATACAATACAGGCTCATCTGTACGGAGATGGGTGTCAAACGGCGTCGAAGATTGACCCCGGATCGGCGTGCAATGTTGACCCCTCTGGCTCGCACGACGGGAGTGATCACCCCGGCTGAGCTGGTCGGGGTTGCTCGGCCGGGGTGATCGCGGCTCCAG